>CDYR01021885.1_pt1 | contig 15393 bp, 14 predicted proteins | sample 557691 | NCBI WGS metagenome assembly CDYR01 (sample SAMEA3182103, study PRJEB8094) | gut metagenome | biome: human; feature: gut; material: Stool; isolation source: human stools | place: Canada | collected 2013-02-19 | reverse complement strand
TTCGACCCCTTGAACCCCATTCAAGTGCGCTCCCAGACTGCGCTACATCCCGAGGTGAGAAAGGGGATATACCGGAAGGCAGAAGTTGTCAACGGAAAAACTTTTTTTTCTGCTTATTTTCGCGGCGGGGCCCCGGAAAGGACAGTGATACCGGCGTGAACTACTTGGCCGGAGCAGCAGGGGCAGCCGGAGCCGCGGGAGCGGGCGCGCTGGTCGTTACCGCGGGTTTGGCCGGAAGAAGCTTCGCGAGTCTGCCGGATGACCACAGCCAGCCGCCAAGGGCGATGGCCGCGATGAGAATGAGCGCCAGCCAGAATCCGGCGTGTCCGCTTTCCTGGTGGAGCGGATCGTTATGCAGGCGTTCCGCGTCGGGAGGGAGTACGGCAGTCTGGGTCAGGGCAGCGCCCAGTTTGAGATTGATGGGGAGCTGTGAATTGACGGCCCAGCCTGAGGCTTCCAGCACGGGGGCGAGGTTGCGCCTGCGCAGCTTGAGCCACGCAAGCAGGGCAGACGGTCCGGAAATCACGACGAAGATGCCGATGATGAGCAGGGGGAACTGCCACCAGGTCAGGGAGAAAAGGGCGTTGGCGATGCTGCCCACGGCAGTGCCGAGAGCGCCGAGAGCGAGGCCTACGGCGGCGAAGATGCCAGCGCTCTTGCCGATGTCGAAGCCTCCCCCGGCCGGAGCCTTGTCGGCCGGTGCCTTGGCCAGTTTGGCAGCGTCAGCAAGGGCGGTATTGGCCTTCGATGCCGCGTACTTGGCAATGGCGTCACCCGCCATCTGACGCAGGCGTTTGTAGGGCGCCCAGACGGCCTGTCTGATACTGATGGGATTGTGAATGATTTTGACGAGAACGGCATCCCAGTCATTGCCCTCGTTATCCACGAAGACGCCGTTGCGGCCTTCGACCAGATAGTCTTCGCTGCCTGCCGTGACCGCGGCCATGATGAGGCGCTTTTCAGCAGCGTTGCTTCTGCGGGTACACTGGCAGTAGAGCAGGGGGAGCTGGCTCAGAGAGGCCATGCGCGAGTGAGCTGCGAGATCAGCCGCGGGCACGCAGAGCTTGCAGGAGCGGCCATCTATATAGAGGGTGCCCGCGCGGAAGGTCACGGACTCGCCGAGGCTGTAGAAGTCGACAAAGGAAACAAAGTTCTGAAGGAGTTTGCCGAGGTGCAGGTACATGAGCACGAGGCGGCGCAGATCCTTGATGTCCCTGGCTGCCTCAGGACCGTTCACGTCCTTGTCAGCGAGTTCCTCGAAACGCTTTTCTACGCCGTTTTCGAGCATCTTCCTGGCTTTCTCCACGCCGAGAGCGTCCAGGGCTTTTGCGGAATCGGCAGCCGGAGAGAAAGCGCCGTCAGCTGGAGCGGCCACGGCGGGACGTGCGGCAAGGGCAGCGCCGAAGGGAGCGAAGGCGTCTCTGATTTTCTGCCAGTCCTGCCAGGATACTCTCTGGGGATCTGTCAGCAGGGGCGCGGTCAGAGTGAAGAAGCGCGTTACGCGGTCGCGCCAGATGGGATTGAGGCCTGTGGCCAGACGGAGGTCGCCGTCCGGCGTCACGTGAGCGAGGGGAAGGGCGGAGAGTGTTTCCCCGCTGAGGTCGTTCTCCTGGAGAGCCGCACTGAGTTTTTCCTCGGCGTTGACAGGCGCCTCGATGCCAGGGGCGAAGGCGGCAAGCCGGCAGCGCAGGAAGTAGTCGTCCACCTTGGCCCGGATCTCTTCAAGAAGATCCCATGCGGCCTGCGTGTCCGCGCCGACAGGATGGTCCGCTGCGTCCACCTGATCGCGCCAGGCGAGCCAGTCTCTGAGGGCGGCCTCAAAGGCTTTTGCCAGAGCCGCGTTCAGACCCGGTTTCCCGGAGGCGTCCTTCGCGCCGCCGCAGACGGCGATACCGGCTTCCACAAATTCTTTCATGCCGGGTTCGAGTTCATCCGAGGCCGGAATAACGCCATCGCCGTTGAAGAGGGTCTGATCCACGCTGTCCGCTGCTTCCTGGGCCTCTTCCTGACTAATGCTCTCGTTTTCCGGATGCCCGAGGCGGGAGAGCAGTGCGCGCGCCGTGGCGCCGAGATGCTGTCCTTCGGGCTTTGAGGTATCAATGGCCGAGAGCGGCATGGCCGCTTGAGGCTTTGAAAGATCGACCGTGTCGGCGAGCCGGGCACAGGTCCAGTTCACGGCCTCGAGGACTTCGGGCACGCGGATGCGGCCGTCACCGTCCGTATCGAGAATGGCCGCGGAGGCTTTGTCATATTCCAGTCCATCGGCCGGGCAGCTCAGGGCACCCCAGAGCTTTGGATCAAGCTCTGGAAGTCTGCGGATTTCCGCCACGGTGCGCAGGAGAACCTGATCGTTGTCCCCCATGCGCTGGAACTGCCATGATGTTGTATTTTCGCTTTCGCTCATTGTGTTTTCCCCTGCTGCCATCCCACAGGGGGAAAGGCAGGCCTGAAAGGTCATATACGGCAGGGCTTTTTCGGCAGTATGTGTCCGGAACCGGCCCCTGTCTGCGCGCGGTAGTTACGAAAAATCCGCCTCTTTTGCAACAGAGCAGCGGCTTTTGGGACGGAAGAGGCTGGGTGACAGCGTCCTCATGCAGATTCCCGTGAGAACCGGCTTTCCGGCTGTCTCACAGCGTGACTTATACTGGAAGGGAATGTACTTTATAAAACAACCGGCAGGAGAAGAGCCCGCGGTGGAAGACTGTGCATGAACGCCTGGGCGAAGAAAAGCGCAGCACTCCTGACATCCTGCACCCGGACCGAAAATTTTCCAGATCTGACAGATGAGCCGCATGAGGGGAGGAATAAAAGATGAGTGATGGGTATGTTCCTCCCTTTCAGGTGACGGAAGAGATTACCAATCTGACGATTGAAATTGGTCAGTATGCCGGCTTTACCACCGCGTTCGAAGAACTGCATCCGAATCCGGTGCTGCGGAGAGAGAACCGGATTCGTTCTATTCACTCTTCCCTTGCGATTGAGCAGAATACACTGACGCTGAATCAGGTGTCGGATGTCATCGATGGAAAACGGGTTTTCGGGCCACCGCAGGATATACGGGAAGTGAAGAACGCCTATGAGGTTTACGATGCCGTTTCTTCTTTTGATCCTTATAGTGTGAAAGACCTTCTGCGTGCGCATCAGATAATGATGGAAGGCCTTGTCAGAGAGGCGGGAGTGTTCCGCTCCGGCAATGTCGGAGTGTATGCCGGAACTCAGCTTATTCTCGCTGGAACGCCAGCAAAGTATGTGCCAGAGCTGATGAGACAGCTGTTTTCATGGCTGAAGAAGTCAAAATATCATTCGCTGATCAAAAGTTGTGTTTTCCATTATGAGTTCGAGTTTATCCATCCATTTGCGGATGGGAATGGCAGAACGGGAAGACTATGGCAGTCACTCATTCTCCAGAAGTGGCAGCCCATTTTTGCCTGGCTGCCGATTGAGACACTGGTGCATAAGAATCAGGAAGAGTATTACCGGGTACTTCAGATTTCGGATAACGCTGGGCAGTCCACTGTTTTTATTGAATTCATGTTGCGGATGATCCGGGATGCGTTGAAGGAACTGTCTGAGAAGCAGAGTGCAGGGCAACAGTCTGGCCATAGGAATGTCGGTATAAATGGAGAAAAGCTTCTGCTTCTGCTGAAACAGGACGGGACTCTGACCGCGAAGATTTTAGCCGGAACACTGGGCATTACACAGCGGCAGGTGGAGCGCATGATCGCAAAACTGAAGCGGGAAGGCTCTCTGCTCCGGCATGGCGCCAATAAAAATGGCTTCTGGGAAGTTGTAAAGAAGGATATGTGATCTATGGCGGAATTGAAAAGAGCGTCGCCAATATATGTCACAATAAAAACGTCTATAACTACTTGTATAAATTTATATGTTAATATACGCTGAACAGGTACAGGGTCAGCCCAATCATGGCTCTATTGTGTCAAGCGATCGCTCAATGGACCCACTAAACGATCGTTTATTGGACCCACCTCACCAGCCCCTCGAGGGGATGGCGTGAGTGAGAATAAGGTTATGCGAAAATCACACTCAGGTGTATCACCGTTCTGACTCCTCTGTCCTATCCCAGGGCCCGGAGGACAGAGGGGGCAATTTTTGTTCGTTCTGAGGGTCTCCAGAACTTTCGTTTGAGATATGGAGTCTAAGTATGTTCAAAAAACTTGTGCCTTTGCTTTGTGTTTCCATGCTGTCCGTCATGCCCAATTCATCTTTCGCCGGCGGATCGGACTTTGAATCCTTGTTCGGGAAAAACAGCAGCCAGCAGCTGGTTTTCAACATGTGCGGAGGAGGCGACGGTGAGCTGAAGGACATATGCCGGAACCTTAATTCAGATCTGTCGTATACCTTCTCCAGCAACCACACGCTGACCATCACCACGCCGGATGGGAAGCAGACGGCGAAATGGAAATCCAAGGGACAGGAGGTCTACGTGACCCAGCCGGGAAGCAGTTCCTTCAAGGAGGCAAGTGAGTATACCTTCTGCGAGGGACAGTACCTTGCAAGCTACAGCGAGGAGAGCGGCGACCTCATTGCCATGAAAATGCAGAAGCCACGGAGTGCCGTCCCCGGCTCCTTTGAACAGGAATACATTTCCTACCTCAACGACAATAAAATTCTCAGAGAGGCGGATAGCCTCCTGAACGGGAGATTGAAGGCCATTACAGTCCATATGACGCCGCAGGGCAGAGAGGTTCTCATCAGCGATCAGAAAAACTGGACCGCTCAGCGTCCGCAGCTGATGAAGCAGGTGCTGGATGCCGGCAGGGCTTCATCACTGGGAATGGCACTTGGAATCGTTCTGGAGGATCGCATCAGCTACCTTTCTTCGATAGGGTTCCAGAAGGTTCCCGGAACGAACAAAACGTACTATGAGTCTGGCTACGTCGAAGGCCATAGATGATAGGAATGAAACCGGGCGGGGCCCCAGGGAGACTGGCCGTCCCCGCTCTTATAGAGTGAAGCAACAAAAAAGCCTCCCGCCTGCCGGCAGGAGCTCCTCTTCCTTCTTTTCTGCCAGTCTTCTGTATACGAGACTGAGGGCTTCGGAGAAATCCCGCGCTGAGCTGCCAGTGACGCGCACAAGGGCCAAAGCTCTCATGGCCTGGATTCTGCCCAGTGGCCTTCAGATTGGTGGGGTTTCGCGGATGATACCCGGTTCTGCCCGCCAGGGTAGATTGGGACACACCATGAAACACACGGATGAGCTTCAGAAGCTTACCGGAGGTCACGATATCCTTGCAGTCGTCTGTGGCAGCCGCCTGATATAGACCGCAATGCGTCCTTTCCATGCTGACCTCTCCAGGCGAGAACCCATGCATACTGAGGGCGTTTTAACCCTGTCTTGTGAGTTTTCATTCCAGATGCAGGGGGGGGAGGGCAACGTTCTGATACGGTTCAGCAAATTAAGGAACCATGTCTGCGTGTGTTCCCCGGATTTTTTAGGGGACCGCATAGGGAGGGGGAGTCCCCTCCCTATGCGGAAAAAGTTCTGTTTCGACGGGCTGGAATAAAAAAGGCCAATGCAGTAATCCTGTGTTGCTACAACAACCAAACGAATGGAAACTCACAGCTTCGAGTGCCATGAAATCTTTGATGGGAAAAACCAATTGCGCTGGCACGGCGTTTTAGTTTGCTGTCAGGCCTTTCAATGTGACTGATTGTTTTCAGGCCCTTCTGAGCTCCGCGGGAAAAGCAAAAATAGTCATGACACTTTCAAATCCTTAGCCGGATATCCCTGTCAGCCCAGCCTGATACTTCGCCGGTGACTTTGAGATAATGCCTCTGGTGAAGTCCCGGGATGGCGGATCCAGCCGGGAGTGTGAAGGAATGCGCGGCGGGCTCTCTGCACCAGATGCAGTGCATCATGGTGCAGATTGATATCCGCAAAGTGATACCGCCCTGAAAACGCGCCAGGATAAGAGAGAAGGTTAGTAGAGGCAGGCAATCCTGAGGAGTCCATCCTCAGTCCTGCCCGCGGCGATGAAAGCCTTCTTCACAGGTTTGATAGCTGCGATTTTGTCCGTGAGTTCGTCCGGAACCTGTCCCATAGTCTTATCGAAGTAGTTGACGTAGAACTCACCTTTGCCCTTTTCACCCTTGGGTTCTTCTTTGGTGAAGAACTTCTGTTCGATGTCCACGGGGGCGCAGATAATGGGAAGCTGGCTCTCCGGCGCTTTAACCTTGATGGCGAAGCAGAGAGAGTGGCAGGACTCTGTCGGCGAGAAGAGGACATCCAGCAGGGGGCGTTTCTTTTCATCGAAGCCGGTGAGGCGCGCGAGGCAGTCCATACCGGCCTTGATGGGATAGATGAAGTCCGTGGGAGCGCGGCCTATGCGCCCCATTTTTGAGAGTACGTAGACGTCCTCCCAGTCCACTTCCAGCCTGACGCGCTCCTGCGGGAGCATGTGGTTCAGGATTCTGCGGCGGCCCACGCCGTCGCGGTTCATGTCATCGCTGCCGAGAACGGTGACCTTCGGGAAGGAGAGCGTGCCCTCAACGCCGAGGCGGGTCTGCCATTCGGCGTCGCTTACCTGTGTATCATTGACGATTCTGTCGGGATCTTTTTCTTTAGCGAAGAAGAAAGACATGTCTGCCTCCGGATCTGATAAGAATGGGGAGCCGGCCGCCCTTTATGGCAGGGGGAGCGGTTCCCGTTCTATTAAGATAAGCATGTTTTCCCTTATGACCAAGATCCTTTGAGTCTCCTGACTGCGGAACGCCGGCTTAGCTGCGCGTGATTTCCCAGACAGAGACGGTGACGGGCACGGTCTGGGTGTACAGGGCATCGACGCGGCCCCTGAAAACCTTCTTTCCGGCAAAGCCGCCGGAAGCGAGGCCGTTTAAGAAGGCCTGGTACACTTCCCTGCCGGGCTCAGCCACCCAGGCCTTTCCGCCGGGGGCGAGACAATGGCTGAAGAGGCTGAGGACAGGATCGACAAAGCGGGTTTCGTACATGATGTCACCGCCCCAGATACGCTCCATGCTGCCTTCTCTCAGGGCGGGGTGGCGCCAGTCCATGGCAAGCCATACAGGTTCCGGGCTGATGCCGTTGGCCGCGGCGTTGACGCGGGCGTAATGCAGGGCGTCAAACTCGTAGTCCACGGCCGTGACGCGGGCGCCGAGAGATGTGGCAGCCAGGGCGGTGAGGCCGAGGCCGCAGCCGAGATCGAGGCAGGATCTGCCTGCGATTTCGTCCCTGCGTTCGCTGAGCCAGGAGCACAGGGCTATGCTTGAGGGCCAGAGTTCTGTCCAGTAGGGGATGTGTTCATCTGCGTCGGCCCTGCCGTCCGCGACCATTTCGTCCCACAGCGAGTCGAAATCCGACGCCCGCTTCAGTTTCCAGTCCCTGCCGGCGGCAGTGACCGTGATGTCCGGCATGTAGTGATCATATATCTGTCCCATCTGCCTCTCCTCCTTGGGGGAAAGCTCCCGGCTTTCCGTGTCCTTTCTAGATACTGTGGGGAGGCCGCGTCAACCAGCGTTCACGGGCGGACCGGAAACGGAATCAGGAAAGTCACCATTTTATGATACTATCCCGGACGCCTGCTGAAGCAGCCCTGCGCGTGGTACTTGACCCGGTGCCCGTAAGCATGCAAAAGACGTAGCGGAAACATGATACCTTCGCGAATGTGAGGTGTTTTTCGATATGTTCATTCCTCTTCCCCTTCTGCCGTTCGTTATTGCCCTTATCAGCGCTCTCCTCGGCATGCTTTTCCTGCCGACACTTTCCGCCGACACGCTCTTCAGGTGCACATCAGTGACCGGTATCCTCGCGGCTTCCACCTTTCTCATTCTGCCGCCGCGCGTTCTGCTTCTCTTCGACAGAAAGAAGGATTTTCCCCCGGACCAGCTTGCCAGCACCATGCACATGCAGTTTGTGTGCTGCGCCTGGTGCGCCGCTTGCATTCTCCTTTCCGTCATGACGCCCATGATTGACGCCACGGGCGCCAATGTGCACGTCCTTGTGGCGTTCTGGAACGCGTCCTGGACGGGAGCCCTGACGGCTTTCATCGTGGCCTGGCTCTATAATTCGAGGCTTTACAAGGATGCCGCAGCGGAGGCGAAGAAAGCTCAGGAAAAGCAGGAGAGCACGGCGCGGGGCGGCTCCCGGGCCTGAGACCTGTTTTTTTCTTTTTACCAGTGCCTGTCCCCCGCAGGGCAGGCCTTTTTTTTTGAGAATTCCGGACTGGAGATGCTATGTACACGCTTTTCGCGGCAATCGTTCCCGTTTTCATCATTATCCTGATCGGTATGGCCGTGGAGCGTACGAGCCTTATTCCGGAGTCCGCCGGACAGGTGCTCGGCATCTTCGTGGTTAATGTGGCCATGCCCTGCCTGCTTTTTCACGCCATGAGCCAGGTCACGGTAGAACAGCTGGCCCAGGGCGGCTGGTGGCTCGTGCAGGTCGCAGCCCAGCTCATTTTCTTCGCGGTCTTCTTTGCCATCGACCGTCTGCGCGGCTGCTCATTCGGAGCCTGCGTCATCTCGGGTATTTCCGTGGGCTTTCCCAACGCGGCCTTTGTCGGGCTTCCCGTGGTCATGAGCCTCATGCCCGGCAACAGTGAGGCTCTTACCGTGGCCGGTCTGTGCCTCGTGGCCACCAACATCAACGGCGTGCTGGCACCCGTTGCCCTCGGGGCCTGGAACAGGAAGCGCCGTGGCGAAAAAACAGAAGGATCCGCGGCAAAGCGCTTCCTTGCCGGCCTCAAATTTTTTGTGCTTGGCAACCCTGTCGCCTGTGCTACGCTTCTTGGTGTCCTTGTTGCTCTTCTGCACATTCATATCTGGGAACCTCTGGACAAGGCCATCAAGATGGTGGGTATGCTGGCCCCGGCCTGCATGCTCTTCTCTCTGGGCTTTGGCCTCAGGGCAAAATTTGTCAGAGCCCTGTCCGGCGGCATGGGTGTGCTTCTGCATTCCCTTATGATTAGTACCGTCAAGCTCGTTCTCTTCCCTGCCTTTACCTGGGCGGGGCTCGCCTTCATGGGCTATACCGGCGTGTGGCTCGCCGTGCCGGTCATCATCGCGAGTACGGGCTGCGCTGTTGTCTGCTCTGTCTTCGGTGAGGTGTACGGAGCTTCCCCTGAGGAAAGCGCCATGACGGTGGCCATCACCAACATCGTGAGCTTCTTCAGCCTGCTCACCGCCATCTGGCTTCTGCAGCAGCAGGGCGTGACGTTTTAAGAGACTTTCGGGCCGTTGTTTGACGCCTCGTCTCACCGGCCGTACAAAAAGAGAAATCTGCAGACTTTTTCGGGAGCGTTCACGTGCTTCTTCCCATTTCCCTGATTTTTGCGGGCATCCTCCTTGGGATCCTGCTCCGCAGGACAGCCATACCCGGGATCGCGGGGCGCATCTTCACGCCCGTGGTGGTGCTTCTGCTCTTTGCCATGGGCTGCGCCATTGGCCGCAACAGGACGGTTATGGATAACCTGCCGCGTCTCGGCCTGGACGCTTTTATCCTGGCCACGGCTTCGGTGGCGGGATCGGTCATCGCCGTTCTTCTCATTTCCCGGTATCTGCCCCGGCCCGGCCGCGGCAGGGAGACGCGCAGATGAAGGAAAGTCTTCTCATCGTGGCCTTTTTCGCGGCTGGCATTCTCTGCGGCCGCTTTGATCTGGCTCCGGACTTCGCGTCGTCCGATTTTACCAGCATGGCGCTCCTCTGCCTCCTCATGGTGTGCGTGGGGATATCTATAGGGAGCAACGGCCGGCTCAGGGAAATCCTGCGCTCTCTTTCCCCCCGTGTGCTGCTTTTTCCCCTGGCTACGGGCCTCGGCACATACGCGGCTTCCGCTGCCTGCTGCCTCTTCCTGGGCTACTCGGTATGGCAGTGCCTGGCCGTGGGCGCGGGGCTCGGCTATTATTCGCTGTCCTCGGTCCTCATCAGCCAGGCGGGCTTCATCGACATCGGCACCATCGCGCTCATCAGCAACCTCATCCGCGAGGCGTACGCACTGCTTCTCTCTCCTCTTGTGGCCCGTTTTTCGCCCTTTGCCGCCATCAGCATAGGCGGCTGCACTACCATGGACACGACCCTGCCCGTCATGGTCTCAGCCCTGGGATCGGACTGGGCCTTCACCAGCATCGTGCACGCCATCGTTCTGGATTTCACCGTGCCCTTCGCCGTCATTTTTTTCTGTTCCCTGTTTTAGATCTGGCCTTTGCGCCATGAGGGTGAAACCATGAAAATCTGTGCCATCAACGGCAGCCCCCGCAAAAGGGGCAACACGGCCTGTCTTCTTTCCTGGGCCCTGGACGGCGTGAAAAACGCCAGGGAAGACGCCGAAACCGAACTCATCAACCTCTATGACCTCAGCTTCACGGGCTGCCGCAGCTGTTTTTCCTGCAAGCGCGTGAACGGCCCTTCCTACGGCCGCTGCGCCGTGAAGGATGACCTCGCGCCCGTGCTCGGAAAGCTCGCTGACGCGGATGGAGTCATCCTGGGCTCGCCCGTCTACTTCATGGGGCTGAGCGGCATGATGCGCTGCTTCCTGGAGCGCTGGCTCTATCCCTATCTCGTGTATGACGCTGCCCGGAGTTCCATTGCCCCGAAGCGCATGGCCACGGCCATGTTTTACACCATGAACGTGACGGAGGAGCAGGCTGGGGCAGCGGGACTGCCCGCTCTTCTGCGTCCCATGGAAAATTTCGTCGAACGCATTTTCACGCGGCCGTACGTGCTCTGGTGCTATGATACCCTGCAGTTCAGGGATTATTCCGACTACGTGGCTCCGGTCTTTGACGAGGCCCACAAGCAGCAGCACAGGGAAGAATGCTTCCCCATGGATCTCAAGGAAGCCTTTGAAGTCGGCCACCATATGGCTCTCGGCGAACTCAGGGAATTTGACGAGCACGCGCGTGAACATCACCATCACGACCACGACCATGAGCACCATCATGACCATGATCATGAGCACGCGCACGGGCACGATCACCACTAGCCCGCGGCGGTCTGCCGGCCGGCTGTTTTCATAAAAAAAGAGGCACCCGTCCCGGACGGGTGCCTCTTCTATACTGGTGAAGCGGGCTGCCTAGTCGTGCAGCTGATAGGGCACGGGCGTGCCGGGCTCGAGCTCGAGAGCCTTTCTGTAGGCGGCGAGGCCCTGCTCAAGGAAGTCGCGGGAGCCGCAGAAACCGCCCCTGTCGATGATGCAGCGGTTGAGGGCGTACATGCCGGCTACGACGTCGGCCCAGTCGACCCAGCCCATGTGGCCCACGCGGACGATGCGGCCCTTGAGCTGATCCTGGCCGCCGGCCATATAGACGCCGTACCTGTCGGCGCAGTCCTTGACGATCTTCGTGCCGTCAAGACCGTCGGGGAGCAGGATGGAGGTGACGCCCCAGGCGAAGTTGTCCTTTGCCAGAAGTTCGAGGCCGAGCGCTTTGGCGCTGTGGCGGCAGAGCATGGTCAGGGCCCACTGCTTGCGGTAGATGGCGTCGAGGCCGTTCTCGAAGATCATGGAGAGGCTTTCCTCGAGGCCGCAGATGAGGTTCACGGGCGTGGTGAAGTGGGTTTCGCCCTTGGCGAGCTTCTTGCGCTCAGCGGGAAGGTCGAAATAGAAGCAGCCGGGCTCGATGTCCTCGCAGCGCTTCCAGGCGCGCTCCGAGAGGGCGATGAAGGCCAGTCCGGGGGGAACCATGAGGCCTTTCTGGGAGCCGGTGAGCAGGCAGTCGATGCCCCACTTGTCCATGGGGCAGGGGGAGAGGCCCACGCCGGAGATGCCATCCACAATGAGAAGCACATCCGTGGCACGGGTTACGGCGGCGACGCTTTCGATGGGATGCAGGACACCGGTGGAGGTTTCGGACATCTGGATGAGGACGCCTTTGGCCTCAGGGGTCTTCCGGATGGTCTCCTCGATTTCCCTGGCGCTGACGGCTTCGCCCCAGTTCTTCACGATTTCCACGACCTTCAGGCCATGGCTTTTGGCGATCTGGCCCCAGCGTTCGCCGAATTTGCCGGCGTTAACGGTAATGACGGTTTCGCCGGGTTTGAAGAGGCTGTACACGGCTGCCGTCATGGCGCCGCTGCCGGAGCAGGCCAGAGGCATGACGGGTTCGGTGGTGCCAAAGAGGAGTTTCAGCTTTTCTTCCACATTGTTCATGATCCTGTGGAAGTCAGACTTGCGGTGATGGATCATGTCCCTGGCGAGAGCGAGGCGGACTCGTTCGGGAAGCGGCGTAGGACCGGGGGTGAGAAGACGCATTTTGTTGAACATGTGGGTAAATCCTTTGGAGTCTGTGCATGGCCCGCGGCTGGCGGGCCAGAGATCCGTGTATGTCTGCCGGCGGCCCGGAAGGGGTGCCCGGCACGCTGTATCCGGGAAAAGAACGGGGAAAAGATACGAGTTTTTCCCGGGCAAGGCAACGAACGCCGGGGCCTGCCGGTTAGCGGGAGAACTTGTCCACGTAGCCGGAAATGAAGAGAATGACGATGATGACAGGCAGGATCCAGCGCAGGTAGACCCTGAGCAGGCCGTGCAGCCTGATGCCCGTGCCGGCGTTGGCTTCCTTCGCGAAATTGTCCCAGCCCCAGCCGCTGTGCAGGGAGCAGAAGAGAACGATGAGCAGGGATCCCAGGGGGAGGAGGTTATTGCTCATGATGAAGTCCTCGAGATCCAGCACGCAGGAGCCCGGTCCGAAGGGCGTAAAGCCTGAGAGGACGTTGAAGCCGAGGGCACAGGGCAGGGAGAGGAGCCAGAGCAGGATGGCGTTGACCACGACGGCGCGGCGGCGGTGCATGCCGTACCTGTCTATGAAGTAGCTCACCATGTTCTCAAACACGGCGATGACCGTGGTCAGGGCCGCGAAGCTCATAAAGACGAAGAACAGCGTGCCCCAGAGCCTCCCGTTCTCCATGGAGGCGAAGATGTTGGGCAGGGCCACGAAGACGAGACCCGGGCCCTGAGAGGGATGCACGCCGAAGGTGAAGCAGGCCGGGAAGATGATGAGGCCCGCGATGAGGGCCACGAGAAAGTCCATGCCCGTGATGAAACAGACTTCGCCGGGGAGAGAGTGCTCTTTGCTGATGTAACTTCCGAAAATGCACATGGAGCCCACGCCCACGGACAGGGTGAAGAAGGCCTGGTTCAGGGCCGCGCTGGCGATGGGGAAGAATCCGATGCTTCTGAATTTCTCAAGATCAGGTTTAAGGTAGAAGGAGAGGCCCTCCGGAGCTCCGGGCAGCGTCATGGAGTGCACGGCCAGGATGACCAGGATGATGAAGAGGCCGGCCATCATGAATTTGACAATGCGCTCGACGCCGTTCTGGAGCCCGAGGAAACAGACCGCCGCGCCGCAGAGCACGGAGAGCGACATGCCGAGCGTCATCTGGCCGGCGCTGCCCGTAAAGGAACCGAAGAACTTTCCCACTGCGTCAGGCGGAAGGCCCTCGAACGTTCCCGTGAACATGTACCATGTATAAAGGACGATCCAGCCGCAGATGGTCGTGTAGAACATGAGCAGGGTGTAAATGCCGACGATGTTGAGCCAGCTGAACTTATGCCATTTCGTGCCCCTGGGCTCCAGGCGGCCCAGGGCCATGCCGAGATTAAGGCGCGAGGCGCGGCCGATGGCGAACTCACAGATCATGACCGGCATGACCATGAGCTGACAGACGATAAAGAGCAGGAGAAAGCAGGCCCCTCCGTACTCTCCGGTAATAAAGGGGAAGCGCCAGACGTTGCCGAGTCCTATGGCGCATCCGGCAGAGATGAGCAGGAAGCCGAGACGGCTTGCCAGCTGTTCGCGTTTTGCGGGTTTTTCCATGTATCCTCCCAGAGTAACCAGAAAATAATCCGGAAACATATCGCACAGACCGCTCCTCTTGCAAATCACCCGGGTTTTCGCGGGAATGCCCTGAACCCGCAAAAAGCGGCCCCGGCGGGGCTAGCGCGCGCGGGCAAACGTAGTTATCTCTGTTTTCGGATGCTTCCCCCGGCCCTCCGGGACTCAGGGCGGCACCGCTACATGTTTTTGCTGGAGAATGAGCCATGTCGGATTTACGTGACGGTTCGGATCGCAATGTTCTTTACTGGAAAGCCCTCAGGGACACACTGGGCAGGATGCGCCAGGCTGAAGGAGAAGCCCCCGCGTCTCCCGGCGCGGGCGCCCTGCCTCCGGACGACGGGGGAAGGGAGGAGGGGCTTAAGGAACTGCGCTCCCTCCGCGTGAGGCTTGAAGAAGCGCTTGAAGAGCAGACCTCCCTCATGGAGAGGCTTGACAGTATGCCTTCCGACGGCGTTCTCCTGGATGGCCTTGTCCAGGCCACGCACTACATGCTGGAAAGACAGACTGAGGCGAACGAAGGCCTCGGTAAATATCTCGGAGAGCTTGAGAGCCTGCGCGGGAGCGCCGCTCCCCAGGCCCCGGCCGGAGCCGCTGACGGCGCCGGAACCCGTCAGGAAGGGGAGCCCCGGGCATCAGGTGCGGCAGAAGAAAGCACTGCCGGCGGATCCGCCGCGGAAGCGGAACCCGAATCCGGACCGCAGGGACAGTCCGGCTCTTCATGGCGCGCAGCCGCCGGGGACATCGTGGCGGGCCGCTACGACACGGATCGCGACAAACTTCTTGATGTGCTCGAAGCCGCCATAGCCGGAGCCGACAGGGAGAACGTCCCCGACGCGGAGCGCGGTCCCCTGAAGGCTGCCCAGGAACATTTCACGGATCTTCTGGCCCGTGTTTCTTCTGACACGGGCACGGAGAAGAGCCAGCCTCTCCGGGAAGCCGCTGAATCTGAAGCCCCGGCCGCATCTGAGGCTTCTGATGCCCGTGAGACCGGCGAGAACGCCCCCGCTCAGAAGGCTCCCGGTGAGGAGCGCGCGGAGGAAGCTCCGAAGCGCATCCCGGTGACGCGCGGCGACGGCGGCGAGCAGGCTGTGCCCCTGAGGCGTGTCAGCGCCCATGACGAACCCGGTACGGCCAGTCTGCCTGACTGGATGGCGGATATCGTCGGCATCGCGGCCGGCCGCTTTGACACGGGCAGCAGCCTCGCTGACGTGCAGACCCAGAGCGAGCTTCTGCGCCGCGCCATTGACCGGGCCCGCCAGGAAGGGCGCGAACAGGATTTCAGGCCGTGGTTCGATCAGGCCTCAGCACACATCAACGCCCTTCTCAGAGGCGCTGCCGCCGTGGAAGGCCCGGGCCGCGGGGACAGGGACGAGCCCGAATACATGCGCCTCGTGGACCGCGTCAACGACGGAAGCTACGACAACAGGGTGGAGGACATTTTCCCCATCATTAACGTTGCCCTGCAGGAAGCCCGCCGCCAGGGCAGGGACGGAGAGTACCGCTCCCGTATCCAGCAGGCGGCCGACAGGCTCTCGAAGCTTCTCGGCGGTTTCGGATCGGAGGCCGGAAGCAGGCCGCAGTCCGGAGA
>CDYR01009302.1_pt1 | contig 15624 bp, 21 predicted proteins | sample 557691 | NCBI WGS metagenome assembly CDYR01 (sample SAMEA3182103, study PRJEB8094) | gut metagenome | biome: human; feature: gut; material: Stool; isolation source: human stools | place: Canada | collected 2013-02-19 | reverse complement strand
GTTGCGTTTCCTGCTTTTTCCGTGGCCCCTAGGTTTTTACTCCAAAAAGCCTCCACAAGCCGTACAGCGGCCTCACAGAGGCATGTCTATCTGTCATATCCGGCTGCCATCCTGATACAGGGTACTGCGGCACGTCTCGACGTCCTGCACGGTGTCTGTCGTGGAGTACCCGCCCCTGGAGCGGAGCTTAGCCCAGCACGCAGGGCAGCGATAGTCTGTCGTGGGTGCGCCACAATCGTGGCAGCGGCGCATGTACGCTCCGCCTCTCATGTGCGATTTTTCCCCTCTGCTGCGAGAACCACCCCGCCTCTCAGGCAGGCCCTGGAACATCTGCCTGTGATAGCGCATGTACTGCCATATCGCGGGCGCTGTCCGGTGTAGGGCATCGGCTGCCTCCTCTGCCGTCCTGCCATCTCTCAGCATTTTCACGAGCCGTATCACGTCATCCTGCGTCCATGCCCTGCCTTCGCTCATCACTCATCCTCCAGTGCGGAGATGGTCAGCACCACCTGTCCGCCAGCCTTAGGCTCGCACACCTCGACCGTCTGCCGCTTAACCTGCGAGTCGTCACGCCAGAGGTGAGCATGGGTCAGTGCGTCGAGTACGGCTTTCGAGTAATTGTCCACGTCGCGCCTTCGCCTGTCCGGTGGGTGGAGTTCCATGGCCACGGCGAGGTCTCCGGTGAGCGCTGTTTTGGGGAAAACTCCATGGCAGCGCGCCACAGCCACACGGCTCATCACATCAGCCCTGAACGTCTTCGCCTCCCTGGTCAGGTAAATTCGCCCGGCTGGTGTTTTACGCCAGATGTGGTTTACCGATGGCGGCCACGCGATTTCGATTTTCCAGTCAACTTGCACCTTTTTTCCTCCGCCTGGGCCGCCCCAAATATCCCCCCTAAGGGGGGATATATTTGGGGAGCGGGAGCCCTTTAGTTTTTTGCCGATGGGCAAGTTAAATTCTTCAATAAATTCAGGCACTTTCCAACTTGCACCCCCCTGTTTTTAAAATTACAGGGGTGCAAGTTAAATTTTGCGAATAAATTCAACTGGTTACAACTTGCATCCCAACTTGCACCCCCTTTACAGGGGGGGTGCAAGTTGAATTTTTACGCATCCACATCATTGGTAGCCCCCTCTTCGACTTCGCCGCTTCCTGTGGCGAACGGACCTGTCGGAACGTCAAGGTACCGGCCCACACTTTTTTTGTACGTGCAGCGCACAACGAATCCACGCGCGAGCGCCTCTTCGAGCAGACCGCTCAGCCGTTTAGTGCCAAAGTTACAAAGCGGATCCCGCAGTTCGTCACGGCGCCCCACGATGCCACCAGAGGAGCGTATGCTTGAAGTAAATGGCGCCCCAGCTACAGCTTTATCCGCGATGGCATCAGCGAGCATGCGCAGCTGGTCTTCACGGGGGATGATGACTTCATCCTTCAGGAGCACGGACTGGAGCACACCGTTTTCGCCGCGCAGCAGGGGCCGTACACGACCATCAGCCTGACAGTTGGCTTTGACGACCGCGCCGCAAAAAGCCTCGTTCGGCTTGCAGGGGCGGCCGATCTTCTGCTCTATATCCTTGCGCGTTTGGGTGTCAGCGGGCCAGATAGCGATAGCCAGGCGCACACCGTCGACGAGGGCCGTAGTCCCTCGAATGGCGAGACGCGCGCTTTCAGGGCTTGCGTCCTTCATGGTTGCGAGGGTTTTGGCCATATGGTGTGCAACAAGCACAGTCGCCCCGGTGCGCTCGGCAAGCTGGGCCAAGACGCCCTGCGTGAAGGCTCCGGCCTGAGGATCAGCGTTGATATCGCATGCTACGAAGGCAGCGAGTGGGTCGATATTGATGAGCTTAAGGTCTGGAATGCGGAGTAGCTGCCGCACCAGGTCGTCATACTCCGGTGTGGTCTCATAGCCCTGCGCGAAGCCGCGGGAACGGATGAGTGTGACAGGCCCGCCGGTGTTCGGCAGCGGCACTATAGCGAGCCGGCCACGCGCAGCGGCCCTGCGGGAGCCGTCCTCGTCCATGGACTCCAGGCGACGGTGGATGTCGTCCTGCGTGTCCTCGGAGGAGAGGATGACAACCGAGCCATGTGCCGTGACTTCTCCGCCCAGCCACGTATCCCCGGGGCCGCAGTTCAGGTCTATGCCCGGCATCGGATCTCCCGCGACGCGCAGCCCCAGGTCCAGGGCAAGCATGCCCTTGCCCGTGCCGCCGCTGGCGACGAGCAGGCAGGGAGCGCCGAGCGGCAGGACGCCGTCGACCAGCCACTGCTGTTCCGGAGCTTCTCCAAGATACGCCTCTCCACTGAACCAGTCGGCCAGCCTGGGGACACCAGAATGCGGCGTCACCTGCTGGCGCACCTCGTCGAGGCCTTCGCGGACCTGCAGGTCGTTGAAGTCAGTAGGATTCCCCGCGAGGTCACGGAAACTGGGCGAGATGACACTGCCGCCCACGGCATTGGCTGCGCGTCTGGCGTATTCCATGCCGGGGTTCCAGGGCCTGCCCTGTTTCTGGGTCCACTGGTCGTTGTCTGCACAGATGATGATGCGGCACTGCGGGAGCACCTGCCTGATGACGGGTGCGACCTCGGGCAGATTTCCTGCATCGAGAGCGGCCACCACGGCATAGCCGGTAGCGGCATGCAGTGAACATGCCGTAGCGTATCCCTCGCAGATGAGCACCGTCTCCTGCGCGCCGTCCAGCCAGGCAAAACAGCCTTTTTTGGCAAATCCCCAGGGAAAGCGTTTGCTTCCGTCCGGAGAAATGCGCTGCACGCCGGCCATCGAACCGGTGCTGTCATAGAGCGGGATGATCAGCGCACCGCTGCTGTCTTCGCGTGCCCCTCCCGGGGCAGCGGTCAGGCCTTTGCGCCGGAGATAAGGATTCTCCGGACCGGTCTCATGGGCAGCTGCGTATATCTGCGCAGACCATTTTCTGGCCTCTCTGGCTTTGGTCTGGCGTTCGGCCTCACGCGCCGCCTGCATCGATTCGATGCGCTGGCGGAGCATGGTGCGTTCGAGTTCGCTGACGATTCGCGCCGGAGCGTTTGTCGCCAGGTCTTCATCCAGGCCGGTTATCTTCTCGGAGAGACCGGTTTTCCAGTTGCCCCACACGCCGCAGGCTACGCCGTCAGCATAGGCGACGTACCATCCGCTGCGCTTTCCTCCCCGGTCATCAGGGAGAGCGAAGCGGTGCATAGTGCCGTCGGGCACTATGTCCTGCAGTCCCAGTCCGTCCACCTCCATGCGCCGGGCCATAACGGAGAGCACCTTCTGCGCGTCAGCGCATGGAAGGCAGGCCTCATTCTGCCTGGCGGCGACATTGAGGTCTATGACAGTAGACATCATGCGCCCCAGCAGACCTTCGCCACGCGGCACATCCGGCAGGCCACGGCGGCGGGGGTCGACTCTGCACGCGGCAACAGTTCCCCGGCATCAGTCGCCTGGAAAATCCGCGTCGCGCGCTGCAGCATTTTTACGGCTTCGCCTTCGTCATACGGTACGAGCTCGTGATACAGCTCCATGGTGTCTGCATCGACGCAGGTGATCAGTCCGCGGTCGAGGTGCAGTCCCATCATGTAAAGCTGCATCTGATACCAGTATTTCGGATGGCTTCGCCTGATATGTTCACGGCGTGCAGCCATGACATACTTATGTGCGAGGCACTTGCATTCCCACAGAGCCGGAAGCGGTAAGGGCGCGTCGCCCTCGCCTCTCCAGCAGGTCAGGATACCGTCGGCATGACCGAGCAGGCGGCCGCCAAGAAATGATACCTCAAACTGTCCGCCGGTAAGCGGGTCCTTCGTCACAAGCAGCAGGCGGGCGGAGAGCAGCCATCTAGCGGCACGATCCTCAACATCATGTCCTCTTTCGAATATTCTGCGGACACGAGCCGGGAAGGGACAGGCCGATGCTGTACATCTTGCTTCACGGCCTGCGTCGCGATTTCCAGCATAGGCGGCGTATTCTAATTGTACGCTTCGTTCGCACTCGCCTCCAATCGCGGAGCAGCCAAGGTAAGTTCTCGGCGTCTCGACGCTGGCATCAATGCCCTCGTCGATAAGCCAGTTCAGCCGGTCCGACAGTCCGGACCGGGAATTTAAGTCTATCATCACCCTCCTCCTAGAATTTAACCGCATGCAGGTCTTCCTGTCTATACTTTTGAGACTTTTGCCTGCGTTTTTTGAGCTGACGTTTTATCGGTGAGAACCTGTAGACAGTGACGATGCTCCCGTCTTTTGAGTTACAGACGATTCGCAGCCGGCGGAAAGCGAAAGTCACTGACCGGTCATCTGATGTCTGGACGCGCGTCCGGCAGGAGGTGAGCGCGGTGATCACCTCCTCCGGGTCGATTCCGCGTTCCCGGCACCGCTCAAGAGCGTGGTTAGTGAAATAGACCCCGCTCATCGGCGCGTCTCCGTTATCTCCAGATACGTGAAAAGTTTTTGGCCGTCCGAGGGATCGGGGGTTCCGCCATCCATGATTTTTTGCAGTTCAGATGGAGATACACCGGAAAAAAAGCTTAGCTCAGCGAGCGTCAAACCGCGTTCGGCAAGCCAGTTCAGGATTATCTGCTGTAGCTTCATTCTGGTTTTCCCTCATGAGCGCCCCAAAAAATCTTTTGATGGATCGGCATGCAAGGATCTTCTCATAAAGGAGCGCAGACCTAAGAGAGACTCGCCTCTGATCCATGGTGAGCATGGCTTAACCTGCCTGCTTATCTTGGTGTGCGCTAGAAACTGCCTTCGCTTTCATCAAAATATAATCCGCTAGCCTTTGGGGGATTGGGCAAAGGTCGTTTCTGATCGAGCGGTAGTAGCGACTTGACAAGTGCATCTCTGCGGCAGCCTTGGAATGGTTGCCGTAGATGCGCTTGAGTATTGCGAAAGCTTGTTGAAGCTGTTCTTGCATGGTGTTTTCCTCGCGTTATTAAAATAGGCTGTTTTGACCTATTTATCAAGCTCATTTTTAGCCAATTTTTTTTAAGTCGCCCTACAAGTAAGGTGGTATTTATGAACGGGATAGACTTTCAAAAAGCTTTTGTGGAGGCGCTGGTCACCTTGGCTACCAAACAGAAGTTGAACGCTTCTGATTTAGCCAAGGCCGCCTGGGGTGTTGATTTCAAAGACCCAATTGGTAGATGGCGCAAGGTTAGGGGCGGGCGTCAAGCTCTCTCTCTTTCTGATGCCTACGAAATGGCCCACGCTCTAGGCGTGTCTCTTGCTGATGTGTGTGGGGTTGCTGTCGCCTTAGATATGGTAGGTGACGGCAAAAGCCTAAAGGGGGCACCGGGGCGTCCGCCTAAAGGCAAAGACGTACCGTTGTCATCAGATTCAAAAAACAAAATAGCTTGAAACAGACTTATGATATCCACAAAGAGCACTGTCGAATAATCATATTCAACAAAGAAAAGGATTAGTCTATGAATAGCTTACTAATGATAAAATTTAATATCAATATTTTGTTTGTTTTCTCAAGCTATCTCACTATTGGGCTTTCATTAGCTGGTGTTGGTCTAGGCGCTCCAACTAAAGACAAAAGCGCGTTTTGCAGAAATAGCCCTAAAAAATACTTTTTTTCATGCTTGTTGTTATGGCCTATAATAAAGTATTTAGAATGGCCTTCATTTGCAAACTTTTTAAAGTATATTATTGTTCTTATTGTTGAATTTATTGTTATAAAGTTTTTCGCCATATTCTTATGGGATTACATTCCACTGGTTGTTGCTCTCCCCATTAGCATGGTGGGTGGCGTTCTTCTCAGCCCTCTGCTCTTTGGTGCTCTACAAATAAAGGGTATTTTCTAGCTCTTTCTCCCTAGCCAAAAATTTTTTGCCCCTCTTCGGAGGGGCTTTTTTTTTGCCCTAAATACAGAAAAAAAAATAAAAATAGGCAATTCAAGCCTATTTTTTTCTTTACATGTAGGCTGAAATAGCCTATTAAATTCTTGCCAGCGGGGAGAAGAGCCGCGGAAAGGAATCTTCCGAGGTACCGAGTAAGCAGAGGCGCTATCCACCAAAGGCCCCGTCTGTCCGGCAGGGACGGCCAGAACCATAGGGTAAGTCGGCATAGCCGCACACTGCCTTACCAGTAAGGTGCGAAGAACGAGGGACACGAATACGGGGTAAGGAGATATTAAATGTACACAGCATATGACCGTTTTCAGGACGCAGCCGCCCTTCTCTCCGCCATAGAGAGCCGGACGGTGCGCGAGGGCCGCAGGGCCTTTGCCTGGCAGATGGCCGAGAAGGCCAGAAGAACCCGCAGAGAGCGCATCATAACCGCCATAGCTACTGCCTTTGCCGCCTTGGCGTGGGTAGGCACCATCCTCGTAGTGTCGGGGATGATGTTCACGGTAGGCACAGATTTCTAAATTTCCCGGACCCCGGGACCACGGCAGGGTCAGACGCTGCCCTTCGCCGCGAGGCGCCAGGGGCGGCCATAGAGGATACAGTCTCTCTCAGGCCACTACCTCTCTCTACATGGCCGCCCCTTAACCACTTTTCCCGCCTCAGGGCACGGGGCGGGGAGTCATGCGGTTCCTCCCGCACTGGACAAAGGCGGGGTGATGAGCCCCGCCGACTAAAGATAAAAAACAGGAGTCACATCATGACTATCGAACAGGCAATCAGCGAGGCAGTCTCTATCAAGCATCAGATTGACGAGCTCAAAAGTCGGTACACCGACCTGCAGGCCGAAATCATTGCTGGGGTTCAAATCCCTGACGGGAAGCGCACAGGATATGCCGATTCCGGCAACGTCAGGGCGCGAGTTCAGATCATGGAAAAGTACAAGTGGGACCAGGACAAGCTCAATGCCGCCCGCGCAGCGATGGGCGACGCAGCATTCCTCAAGGCCTTCACCTTCGAGTGGAAGCCGGTGGACAAGAAGACCATCGACATTTTTCTGAATAAGTACGCAACACCGGAACAGCAGGCGCTCATCACCGACGCCATGACTGTGGAGAAACGCACGTCTCTCTCCTTTACCGGGGTGCCGGCATGAGCTTCGACCTCAGCGCAATCACCCGCACTGGCGGCCTCTTCGGGCCGCAGCGCATCCTCATCTATGGGGTTCAGGGGCTCGGGAAGACGACCTTCGGATGCAGCTTCGAGGCGCCTATCCTGCTTCGCACCGAAGATGGCGCCGGAGCCCTCGACGTGGCGACCTTCCCCACTATTGCGGCCTCGTACCAGGACATATGCGACGCCATTCAGGCGCTGCATGGTGAGCATCCCTTCAGGACACTGGTCCTTGACAGCCTCGATTGGCTTGAGCCCCTTGTCCTCGCAAAGACATGTGGAGACCTGGGCATCGAGCATATCGAGGATGCCGCTTACGGAAAGGGCTACGTGACGGCTGATGACAACTGGCGCTTCATCATGGGCGGCCTGGACAGCCTCCGCCACAATCGCGGCATGACTGTAGTCGTCATCGCTCACTCTGAAATCAGGACGCACACGCCGCCTGATGGCGAGCCGTATGACCGCTATCAGATCCGTGTCCATCGAAGGGCATTCGCGCTCTGGCAGGAATGGTCTGACATGGTGCTCTTCTGCAATTACGACCGCCGTATCATCGGAGACCAGAAGAAGGGTGAAAAGCGGCGGGCTGAAGGTGAAGGCGACCGCATCATCTTCACGGAAGAGCGCCCCTACTTCTTAGCGAAGAACCGCTGGGGACTCCCGCCCAAAATTCTCATCGGACAGGACAAGACATGGAGCGCCTTCCATCAGGCGCTCAACCTGGCCACACATGGCGCTTATGCCATCCCCACGACACAAGAAAAATCAAATTGATTGAAGGAGTAACTCATGAGCATCGACCTTAACACCGCAGGCGAACAGCAGACCGGTTCCAGTCTCGTTATCCCCCCACTCTCAAAAGTCCAGGTGCAGCTGTCCATCATCTACCCCGAAGCCGGCCGCGCAGGGGCCTCTGCCCCCGAGCTCACCAGAGCCCATTCCGGACTGGAGTATCTGGCCACGAAGCTGACTGTTACCCGCGGGTCTTTTGCCGGAAAAGTCATCTATCAGAATTTCAACCTGGCGAACGCACAGACGACAGGGCAGCAGAAGGCGATTGATATTTCTGTCCGCAGCATCCGGGCCATGGTCGAAGCATCAAGAGGAATCCGCCCAAAAGATAGCAGTCCGACCGCCACGCAGGCCCGTAAGCTCCAGCGCTGGTCCGAACTGGACGGGCTGACCTGTTTTATCGTCGTGGACTGCGAGCAGTCGCAGCCTTCCCGCAATGGTAAGGTCTATATCAACAACCGTCTCTACTCCGTCGTGACCATTGACGATCCCTGCTACCAGCAGCTCACCCAGCAGGGAGAAATGATTTCCAGCGAACCGGTTCCCGAAGTGCAGCAGACTGCGGTAGCAACTCCTGCCCCGCGCCCCAGCTGGGTGGCGCAGCAGCCGGCCAGCGCAGCATCATCTCCTTCTCCTGCTTGGGGACAGCCGGCCCCCGCGCAGCAGCCTGCCACGCCGCTCCAGTCTGCGGCTCCCACTCCGTCCTGGGGGACGACGCCCCCTCCAATGGCCCCTGCTAACTCGTCTGACACAGTGCCGTTCTAGCCATGCTCCTGCGCCCTTACCAGAAAAGGCTCGTCGATCGGGCGGTAAAAGCTCTGGCGGACCACGGCAACACCTTGGCCGTGGCCGCCACGGGCGCGGGCAAGACCATCTGTCTGTCGGCCATCGGCAAGGCCATAGACGGAAAAACACTGGTCCTGCAGCACCGTCACGAGCTCGTCCAGCAAAACTGCGCCAAGTATCGCGCAGTCAATCCCAAAACCTCTATCGGCCTCTGGACGGCCGATAAAAAAACGTTCCGCAGCCAGACGACATTCGCGATGGTGCAGTCTCTTGTCGGCCACCTGAGCAGGATCCCTAAGCTGGACCTCATCATCGCAGACGAGGCGCATCATATCGCAGCGCCGACATGGAGTGCTATCATCGAGGCCGCCAGGGAGAAAAACCCCGACGTCATGCTGGCCGGATTTACGGCAACGCCGTCCCGCTCAGACAGAAAAGGCCTTCGAAGGTTCTTCGATAATGTCTGTGACAACATCACGATACGCGAGCTTGTGAGCCTGGGCTTCCTGGTTCCGCCGCGCGCCTTCGTCATTGACACGGCTGGTACACGTGAGCGCCTTGCCTCTCTGCGTACCTGCTCCGACTTTGGCGAGCAGCACGATGTCGAGGCGATCCTTAACACCGAGTCTGTCAACGCCGAAGTAATCCGCAACTGGAGGGAGCATGCCGACGGACGGCCGACCGTCGTCTTCTGCTCGACAGTCGCCCATGCCGAGGATGTCGCCACAGCCTTCACCAGGGCTGGTATTCCAGCCGCCTGCGTCCATGGCGGCATGTCTGTGGAGCAGCGTACGGCTATCCTTGACTCCATGACGGCCGGGAAGACGCAAGTCATAACCAACTGCATGATTTTGACTGAAGGATGGGATTATCAGCCCGTATCCTGCGTCATCCTTCTGCGGCAGTGCTCTGATAAAAGTCCGCTCATCCAGATGGTTGGGCGCGGCCTGAGGACCGTGGACCATAAGCTCTACCCTGGCGTCATCAAGAAAGATTGTGTGGTGATGGACTTCGGTCAGAGCCTCCTGGTTCATGGGAACCTCATCGCCGACGCCGGGTTAGGGGATGATGGTTCAGATCGCATACCCAACCCGGCTCTTGCCCCTAAAAAAATCTGCCCCACAGAATACCGGCCAGGGATGACAATTCACTTCCCTGATAGTGAAGGGAAGTGCGGATGTGGCGCCGAAGTTCCCGCGCAGGTCAGAGTGTGCCCACTCTGCGGCTTTCGCTTTGAACCGCTCGGTGAGCAGGAGCCTCTGCAGCATGTCGATCTCACAGAGATGGACATACTGGACGCATCCCCCTTCCGCTACTGCGACCTCTTCGGGGACGGCTCTATCCTCATGGCCACCGGCTTCGAGGCCTGGGCCGGTATCATGACAACCGATGCCGGTGATACCTGGCATGCTCTGGGCAAGCAGCGCACGGGAAAAGTCGAAGAGCTCCTTATCGGCAGCCGAATTCAGGCTATGGCCGCAGCCGACGACTATCTCCGCAACTTCGAGACTGAGACTGCAGCCAGGAAAACACGCCGCTGGCTGGACGATCCCGCAAGCGAGAAGCAGATAGAGCTGCTTAACCGTATGGGATACAACCTGCAGCCCGATCTGCTCGGCCAGACAGCGATGTCGAAATACGCAGCGATGTGCCATCTGGGGTTCCAGTTCGATCGTCGGGGCATCGAGCGCGTGCTGGGGGTAACTTCATGAGGATCCGCGACGGCGCTGCCCTTTGGTCCGACATCAGGCTCTATGAGCTTGATGGCAAGAAGCTTGGAGAGATGAGTATACATGAGGTGGAGATCCTGGCCGACTTGCTTTCCAAGCATTCTCTAAGTGATGTCGCCCCTTTCTTTGACGGGAAAGACATCATCATCCCTTTCGGTGCTCCGCTTGAGTGCCGATGGTGGGAAAGAAAAAAAATGACTGACAAAGACAGGTACGACCTCTTCCTGGCGCTTGGCGTCCCGGAAGACGAGCTCACAAGGTACATGTCTCCCCGCGATATCGCCTTCGCCCGCGGCGAGGTGGATGAACACGGGAGAAAGAGGAATGGGTGATGAAAATGACTTTTGATGACTGCCTACAGTACTTAGAAGCCCACAAAGAAGAAGAATTACAAACAAATATACCTTTTTTAGGTGTGCTCGAATTGCTTGTTGGCAGGGCATACCGACATATGCGCGCCAAAGGGTACACGCGCGATATGGCAATGCGTTTTATGCTCTGGTCCCTGTTTTATTTTGTTCAGAAGGATAACATCCTTACGGACGAAGACGCGGAAATCCTCTTAACCGCCATGCGTGCGGCACAGGTCAATGCGTATTTCGCGTCAGGGGACAAAAGAGAAGAAGACGGCGCAGACTAGCGGAGACCAAAAATGACATATCCAGAAAAGCCCTTCGCCCACCGCGACTGCTGCATAGGCGTGAGCTTTCCGCTCGTCGCCCTCGAAAAGTTTCCCGACTGGAGAAAGAAGCCCGCGCGTCTCATCGAAGCGCAGAAGATCCTCACGGAGCTTCAGAGCCTGCTGGAGGTGTCCCGCTTCAGCGCTGGAGAGAAGCGCAGCCTGCAGGCCGCATGCGAGGCGGCCGCCGACGCTATAGACGAGTATGACGCAGCGCATAGCCAGACGCGGGATCAGGCCTACGCCGCCTGGTGCGTCATGTGGTTCCTGGGGGACGAGGCCTTTGCTGACGCTCTCTACTATGGCGGCTCATGGAAGAAGCGCCCCGAGCTATGGCTCAAGGCTAAGCACATCATCAGCGTCACTTCGGACGCTTTGTATAAGGGCCATCAGGCCGAAGCAGAAGAGGCGGCGCGTATCTGGCACTGCCACGCTTCACCGCGGAAGAATCCGGAGCTGGAGGTCATATGGACGGATTAAATGAAATCTCCGAACTGCGGAAAATCCGGCTCCAGATTCTGGAACACAAGAAGGCCATTGAGCGCCTCGAAGCCAGGCAGGATGACATCCTCGAGGTGACCTCCACCCGTAGACCTGTCCGCCGAAAAACGATATCTGCTGAGAGTGCGGCGGCCCTCATCCGCAGTGGAGGACTGCATGAGCATCTCTCAGCGTAGCGATGGCCGCTTTGTAGTAAAGTTCAAAGATGGAACCCAATGGAGACAAAAAACCTTCCGGGCCCGGGAAGACGCAGAAGGTTTTGAAAGGAGCATTCAATATGATGAACCAGAAAATACCCGATTGACCGTGACGGAGTCAATCCTGCTCTTCCTGAAGAACACCCGGCACTGCCGGAAAGGTGTGCAGTACTACGCTCTTATTCTGTCCCGCATGCCGGAGGTGCTTGCGACGAGGTATGTGGACAGCCTTGACCGCAGAGACCTTATGACTTTTCGCTCCACCCTAAGGGATGAGTACCGGCTTACCCCCTGTAGCATAAACTGCCACACGTCGAAGCTCATCGCGGCGTGGAGGTGGTGCGCCAGTGAAGATTTTCTTCAGTCCGTTCCCTGGGAGAAGTACCGCCCTCTGCCGGAGGGGCCTCATGGCCACAATTGCGGTGACTTCGCCGACTTCATGAAAATTTATGACGCCTGTAACCCTGCGCTCCAGTGGTTCATCCGCACCTGTCTGGCTTTATGCCTCAGACCGGGAAAAGAGGCGGCCGGCCTCTGCTGGCGTGACGTCGACCTCATCCACGGCCGTGTCCATGTCTGGATGCCGAAGGTTAGCAGACACAAGGACGTCATTGCGCCGGCATGGTGGACGGAGGAGGCACGCCAGAAAGCGGTAGAAAAAGCTCCGGAGGGCTACGTCTGTCCGAACCTGCACGGCGGGCCTTTCTTCTGGAGCACCGCCCTGTGGGAGAAGACGGCCAGGCGCACACTGGGGAGATCCTTCCCGCTCTATACGGTCCGTCACATGGCTGCGTCGCTCATGCTTGAGGCCGGAGCGGATCCCGCGGCAGTCGCCGCTCAGCTCGGGCATGCGTCCGTCGCTACAACGGCTGAATTTTATACTCATGCCGTTAAAGGAGCTCAGGAGCGGGCAGCCGGGAAGATTCCCGACCTGTCCCTGCTGATGGTGCAGGATGGTGCGGAGATTTCACGTAACATGTTGGAATATCAGGAAAATTAAGCAAACTTTTTCCCTTCCCCCCGGTGAAATGCCCGCAATGTGATCTGCGTCACATAAAAAACAGGGATGAGCGGGTAAGGCCTGACCCATAAGGGGGTTTTTTATGGATATAGTCAGATCCTGCTGCCCGCACGACTGTCCGGACGGCTGCGGCTTTCTTGTCACCAGGGAAAACGGCAGGGCCGTCAGGGTCGCCGGCGATCCCGAGCATCCCTTCACGCGCGGCACGCTCTGCCCGAAAACGGCCCATTACGAGAGAACCGTCTATTCTCCCCTGCGCCTCACCACCCCCCTCAGGCGCACAGGGAAGAAAGGACAGGGTGAGTTCGAGCCCGTTACCTGGGACGAGGCCATCGGGGAAATCGCGCGGCGCTGGAAAGACATCATCGCCGGCTACGGCGGCGAGGCCATCATGCCCTGCTCCTACGCGGGCACCATGGGCTACGTGCAGAAGAACGCCTACTATCCGCTCTTCAACGCCCTGGGCGCCTCCGAGGCCGAGCGCACGCTGTGCACTCCCGCCCAGGGCTGCGGCTGGAGGTCGGTCATGGGTGCGACCATCACGACGCCGCCCCAGGAAATGCAGAAAAGCAGCCTCATTATTCTCTGGAGCCTGAATCCGCTTTCCACGAATTTCCACCTGACCCACGACCTGCGCATCGCCAGACAGCGCGGGGCGCGCATTGTCCTCATCGACTGTTACAGGACGTCTTCCGCGCGCATCGCAGACGAGGTCATCCTGACGCGCCCCGGCACGGATGGAGCCCTCGCCCTCGGCATCATGCACGTCCTCGCCGGAGAGGGATTCTGCGACAGGGACTTCATAGCCCGGCACGTGTACGGCTTCGAACGACTCGAAAAAGAAGTCCTGCCGGAGTGGACGCCGGAACACGCTTCCGAAGTCTGCGGCGTTCCGGCTGACACCATCCGCGGACTGGCCCGCGAATACGGTTCAGCCAAAGCCCCGTGCATCCGTCTCGGCGGCGGCATCACCCGCTACGGCAACGGCGCCATGACCACCAGGCTTACCCTTCTGCTCCCCGCACTCGTCGGCGCGTGGGGAAGGCCCGGGGCCGGTTACCTGTGTTCCTGCGCCTCGAGCCACGCCTACAATCTGGAACTTCTGAGGCACACGGAATACCGTCCGCATCCCGTGCGCACCCTGAACATGGCCCGTCTCGGGGCTGCCCTTTCCGGGGAAGACACAAAGGGCGGGGTTCCGGTCAAATCCCTCTTTGTCTGGGCCACAAACCCGGCCTGTTCCTACCCGGATCAGGATACCGTCATCAGGGGGCTTCAGCGCGAAGATCTCTTCGTTGTCGTTTCCGAGCGCTTCATGACGGACACGGCGCGCTACGCCGACATTGTCCTCCCCACGACGACCTCCTTCGAGCATGACGATCTGTACGCGGCCTACGGCAATTTCTGCGTACAGCGCGGCAGACCCGTCATCAGCCCCCTGGGTCAGTGTCTGAGCAACTGGGACATCTGCAGACGGCTCGCGAAGGCCATGGGACTCACCCAGCCCGTTTTCGACAAAACGACATCCGAAATCGTGGAAGATCTTATTGCGTCCACGGCGGATTCGGAATGGCACCTCACGCCAGAGCAGCAGGAAATCCTGCGCTCCGGGCGCCCCTGCGCCCTTACCCTGCCCGAAGGCTACGCGACAAATTTCATCACGCCGGATGGGAAAATCCGGATCGTGGACGAGACAGACCCTGATCCCCTGCCGCATTACCTTCCGCCGCATTACACGAAGGACAGAGGAGCCTTTACCGTTATCACCGGACCCAGCGTCAAAACGCTTTCCTCGAGCTTCAATGAACAGGAAGGGCTCTCCGGCCCGTCTGACCCCATGCGGCTGTGGATGAATCCGGAAGACGCCGGGCGTCTCGGCCTTCATGACGGGCAGGCGGTCATCTGCTCCACTGCCTCGGGGCACGCGCGCTTCACCCTGCTTGTCACGGAAAAAACCCTTCCGGGCTGCCTCGTCAGCGAGGGCGTGTGGTGGCTCTCCCGCACGGCGGGCCGCAACTTCAACGCTCTCGTCCCCGAAAGAATCACGGACAGAGGGCACGGAACAACATTCAATGATATACGCGTGGACGTCGCTCCGGCGGACTGATTCGACGCGGTACAAATCAAACAGAAGAAAAAGAGCGGCTCCCATTTACAGGGTGCCGCCCTTTCTGTTTCCGGCAGAAGAAATCTAAACGTTTTTCCCGTCATCTCCGCCGCTGTCCTCGGCGCTGTCGGCGCCGTCATTGACAACGATGCGTCCGCTGGCTTCAGAAGGAGACGGAACCCTGCCGACAACTTCGCCGGGACGGGCATTGGCGAGTTTGAGCGTCTGGGTCTGATCCGCCGCGTAGCTCAGGAGAATGCCGACCACGGCGGAATTATCATAGGCGATGGCCTTGCGCACCAGGGCGGGAAGGATCTCCTGCTGGAATGAAGGATCGCCGATGGCGTCCTCCACCAGAAGACGCAGACTTTTCTCCTCGCGCTGGCTCGGACGTCCGCTGCCGGCCTTGTGGGCCTCGCATATCATGGTCAGGCAGGCCTCTATGGCGGTCATGCCGGCGTAGGCATCGTTTTCCACTCTGTCCAGGGACGTCCTCCCGAGGGAAAGCTGCCAGCTTATCTCATCGGGATCACAGCTGGTAAAGGGGAAAAGCATTTCCGGGGATGACGGCAGCATAAAAGAGGCTCCTTGCAGAGGGAAATAAAACACACGGTCCGAATGCGGAATAAATGATATAGCACTGAAAAACCGGCAGGGCAAAAAATAAATTTCCGCATTTCCCGGGGGAAATGCGGAAATACTGAATATCCTGCTTTATAAAAAAGCGCTAATCGTCATGAACCTCGCCGATTTCCGCGTTTCTGCCGTAATGTGTAGGCGGCATATTGGGGA
>CDYR01037736.1_pt1 | contig 15962 bp, 8 predicted proteins | sample 557691 | NCBI WGS metagenome assembly CDYR01 (sample SAMEA3182103, study PRJEB8094) | gut metagenome | biome: human; feature: gut; material: Stool; isolation source: human stools | place: Canada | collected 2013-02-19 | reverse complement strand
GCCAAAAGCGCAGATAATACTGGATGTCTTATCGAGCATTTTGGCAACGCAGATGCCGTGCCGCAGCCGCCGGAGCGGTGCTTGAGCCGTTAGGCGGGAATTGTGCGGTATTGCCTTAGAACCCCCGGTGCAGAAAATCAGCATCTTGCACGATTATTTGAAATATTTTTTGTGAATACTCTTGACAGAGCGTGGTTTATCCGCTATTATAATAAATGCGTGAGTTAAGGGGTCAAGTGCGGCCAAAATGGAAGCACAACCCCCGCAAAAAACTGCGCGGAATAATCAAGAAAGGAGAAAAGAAATGCCTACTTTTAACCAGCTCGTACGCAAAGGCCGTGAGGTCCTGGTAACCAAGAGCACTGCTCCTGCCCTTCAGAAGAGCTACAACTCTCAGAAGAAGCAGTACACCACCATGAACAGCCCCCAGAAGCGTGGTGTTTGCACCGCTGTTCGTACCATGACCCCCAAAAAGCCCAACTCTGCTCTGCGTAAAGTTGCCCGTGTCCGCCTGACGAATGGTATCGAGGTCACCTCCTACATTCCTGGTATCGGCCATAACCTGCAGGAGCACAGCGTTGTCCTGATCCGTGGCGGTCGTGTTAAGGACCTGCCCGGTGTCCGTTACCACATCATCCGTGGTACTCTGGATACTCAGGGTGTTGCAAACCGTAACCAGGCTCGCAGCAAATACGGCGCAAAGCGTCCCAAGGCCGGTGCCAAGAAGTAAGGAAACATCTTTTCGCCATAAAATGGTCAGCTGACCCTTTTGTGGCATAACGGGAGTTTTCTTTAACTTTCGAGTACCGATGATATCATTAATGTGAAGGAGGGAAGAAAGATGCCCAGAAGAGGTAAAATCGCAAAGCGCGAAGTTCTGGCTGATCCTATTTACAATTCCAAGCTCGTCACCCGTCTGGTCAACAGCATCATGCTGGATGGCAAGAAGGGCGTCGCTCAGAAGATCGTTTACGAAGCTTTTGAGACTGTCAAAGAGAAGACCGGCAACGATCCTCTCGAAATGTTCGAGAAGGCCATGGAAAACATCATGCCCAGCCTCGAAGTTAAGGCCCGCCGTGTCGGCGGCTCCACCTACCAGGTTCCCCTGGAGGTCAGCCCCGCCCGCCGCGAGACCCTCGGCCTGCGCTGGCTGACTCTGTACAGCCGCAGCCGTGGTGAAAAGACCATGTCCGCTCGCCTGGCCGCCGAGATCATCGACGCTACCAACAACGTTGGCGGCGCTGTCAAGAAGCGCGAAGATACCCACAAGATGGCAGAAGCCAACAAGGCTTTCGCGCATTACCGTTATTGATCTGCTTACTGAGGAGGTTTAAGCCATGGCAACGCCGAGAGACGTATCCCTGCAAATGACCCGAAATATCGGTATCATGGCCCACATCGACGCAGGCAAGACCACCACCACCGAGCGCATTCTGTACTACACCGGTATTAACCATAAGATCGGCGAAGTTCATGACGGCGCTGCTACGATGGACTGGATGGAGCAGGAACAGGAACGTGGTATTACCATCACTTCCGCTGCAACCACCTGCTACTGGAGCCACACCGAGACCCAGCACGATCCGGCTCTGTTCAAAAAGAACCGTCATCGTATCAACATCATCGACACCCCGGGCCACGTTGACTTTACTGTTGAAGTTCAGCGTTCTCTGCGTGTTCTGGACGGTTCTGTTACCGTTCTGGCCGCAAAGGGTGGCGTTGAGCCTCAGTCTGAAACCGTTTGGCGCCAGGCTGACGAGTACAAGGTTCCCCGCATGGTTTACGTCAACAAGATGGATACCATGGGTGCTGACTTCTTCCGCTGCGTACAGATGATGCATGATCGTCTGCATGCCAACGGTGTGCCTATCCAGCTGCCTGTCGGCCAGGAAGACACTTTCCGCGGCATCATCGATCTGATCGACATGAACGCCGATATCTACTATGATGATATGGGCAATGATGTGCGCGTTGAGGAAATTCCTGAAGACCTGAAAGAACAGGCTCAGGAATATCATGACAAGCTGATCGAAGCTGTTGCTGAGACCGACGAAGAGCTGATGATGAAGTACCTGGACGGCGAAGAGCTGACCAAGGGAGAAATCAAGGCTGCTCTGCGTAAGGCTACTATTTCCAACGAGATCGTTCCTGTTGTCTGCGGCTCTTCTTACAAGAACCGTGGCGTTCAGAAACTGTTGGATGCAATCGTTGATTATATGCCTGCTCCGACCGACGTTGCGGCCATCAAGGGCACCAACCCGGAGACTGGCGAGGAAGAAGATCGCACTTCTTCCGATGATCAGCCGTTCTCTGCACTGGCATTCAAGATTATGACTGACCCGTATGTCGGTAAGCTGTGCTTCTTCCGCGTGTACTCTGGTACCGTTGAGGCTGGCACCACTGTTTACAACTCTGTTAAGGATCAGGACGAGCGTATCGGCCGTATCCTGCAGATGCATGCAAACAACCGTAAGGATATCGACATCTGCTACGCTGGCGATATCGCCGCTGCTGTTGGTCTGAAGAACACCACCACTGGTGATACCCTGTGCGATGAGAAGCATCCCATCATCCTCGAGTCCATGAACTTCCCCGAGCCGGTTATCCGCGTTGCCATCGAGCCCAAGACCAAGGCTGGCAGCGAAAAGATGGGTATTGCCCTGTCTAAGCTGGCTGAAGAGGACCCGACTTTCCGTACCTGGACCGATGAAGAAACCGGTCAGACCATCATCGCCGGCATGGGCGAGCTCCACCTGGAAATCATCGTGGACCGTCTGCTCCGCGAGTTTAAGGTCGAAGCTAACGTTGGCGCACCTCAGGTTGCCTACCGTGAAACCATCCGCAAGGATGCTAACCAGGAAACCAAGTACGCACGTCAGTCCGGTGGTAAGGGCCAGTATGGTCACGTTAAGATCAAGATTGAGCCCAACCCGGGTAAGGGTTATGAGTTTGTCAACGGTATTGTTGGCGGCGCTATCCCGAAGGAATACATCCCCGCTGTTGACAACGGTATCCAGGGCGCGATGAAGTCCGGCATTCTGGCTGGCTATCCCGTCGTGGATGTCAAGGTCACTCTGTGGGACGGCTCCTATCATGAAGTTGACTCCTCTGAAATGGCGTTCTCCATCGCCGGTTCCATGGCATTCAAGGATGCTATGAAGAAGGCTGACCCCGTCATTATGGAGCCCATCATGAAGGTTGACGTTGTTGTTCCTGACGAGTATATGGGCAACGTCATTGGCGACTTGAACAGCCGCCGCGGCGCGATCCAGAACCAGGAATCCACCGATGGCACTGCCCGTGTCACCGCTATGGTTCCTCTGTCCGAGATGTTCGGTTACGCTACTGACCTGCGTTCCAAGACCCAGGGCCGTGGCCAGTACTCCATGGAGCCGGCTGATTACCAGCAGGTTCCCAAGAGTGTTGCAGATAAGATCATGACCGAGCGCAATAAGGGCTGATTCTGCACAAATTCGCGCAAAATACTTGATTTTTCTTGAAAAATCTAGTATGATAGCCTTATAACAGGCTATTTTATCTGTTTGAATTAAAGGAGGATACTTCCAATGGCTGAAAAGGAAAAATTTGACCGCTCTTTGGAGCATGTCAACATCGGTACCATCGGTCACGTTGACCACGGCAAGACCACTCTGACTGCCGCTATCACCAAGGTTCTGGCTCTGAAGGGCGACGCCGATTTCATGGATTACTCCAGCATCGATAAGGCTCCTGAAGAGAAGGCTCGTGGTATCACGATCAACACCGCTCATGTTGAGTACCACACCGCGAAGCGTCACTATGCCCACGTTGACTGCCCGGGCCATGCTGATTACATCAAGAACATGATCACCGGTGCTGCTCAGATGGACGGCGCTATCCTGGTTGTTGCTGCAACCGATGGCCCGATGCCGCAGACCCGTGAGCACATCCTGCTGGCTCGTCAGGTTGGCGTGCCCAAGATCGTTGTGTTCCTGAACAAGTGCGATATGGTTGACGACGAAGAGCTGCTCGACCTGGTCGAAATGGAAGTTCGCGAACTGCTGGACAGCCAGGATTTCGATGGCGACAACACCCCGATCATTCGTGGTTCCGCTCTGAAGGCTCTGGAGAGCACTTCCAAGGATCCCGATGCTCCGGAATACAAGTGCATTTGGGAGCTGATGGACGCTGTTGACAGCTACATCCCGACCCCGGACCGTGCTGCTGATAAGCCGTTCCTGATGCCCGTTGAGGACGTTATGACCATCTCCGGCCGTGGCACCGTTGCTACCGGTCGTGTTGAGCGTGGTACTGCTCATGTTGGCGATCAGATGGAAATCGTTGGTCTGAAGGAAGAGAAGCTGACCACCACCATCACTGGTCTGGAAATGTTCCGCAAGAGCCTCGAGTTCGCTCAGGCTGGCGACAACATCGGCGCTCTGCTGCGTGGTATTGACCGTGACCAGATCGAGCGTGGCCAGGTTCTGGCTGTTCCCGGCTCTGTTCATCCCCACACCACTTTCGATGGCCATGTTTACGTCCTGAAGAAGGAAGAAGGCGGCCGTCATACCCCGTTCTTCAACAACTATCGTCCTCAGTTCTACTTCCGTACCACCGACGTTACCGGCATCATCACCCTGCCCGAAGGCACTGAGATGTGCATGCCCGGCGACAACGTTGATATGCACGTTGAGCTGATCACCCCGGTTGCCATGGAAGAAGGCATGCGTTTCGCTATCCGCGAAGGCGGCCACACTGTTGGTTCCGGCGTTGTTTCCAAGATCGAGAAGTAATTTTCGGCTTGTGATATAGCTTTCAAGGCTCCTGCTGTTAAGGCAGGGGCCTTTTTGTTGTGTACGACTTATGGGACGGGGAGGGGGCAAAGGCCGGGTGTGGAAGACCAAGGAAGGCATCATGAATACATCAGGAATTGTAGATAGGGGAGAGGACACCATTCGGAACTTTGAAAAAGTGGAGCAGGAGGGGGCACTCACACCGCCCTACCTTGGGAAGGTGTATTTCAGGTCGCGGTTAAGGGGCAAGGGTTGATCTATCCCTAAGTTTTCGGAACGGTCAGGAACGCTCTCTACAGTACAATTTATAATGGGCAATTCTCAACCTCCAATTTTCCCTTCAAGTTTCCTCCAATCTCTGCCCAATCTCTCAACAACAAGCCAAACCGAAATGGCAAAAAATGCGCGATCACAATACCGGGTGATTGGATTAAGAGATTGCAAAGAACATTATCGGGGTAAATGTTCAATCATTTGATAAAAGCAGGAATAAACCATTCAAAAATGTTAATAAGTACCGCCAAAGGGTCACCGCACCGCAGCGCAAATAATGTGCGAAAAGCAGGTTTCAGTTGATTCAAGGACAAAAATTTACCTAGAAACCGCTCTAATGAACTATGCAAATTCTGGCAACTGTGATATAATGTATATACCTAGATGTGTCGGAAAGGTTATCGTTTGCGGGATCAAGGCATGCAGCCGGTACAACGTTTTGTCAGCCGCTGTGCCGGGGCCAAAAGCCCCAAAAGCAGGCCGCAGCTCGGCAAGGGATCGCCAGACCGAGGGGAGCACAACCAGGCGTTTTGCAATCAACACCTGCAAAGTGCCGCACATCTGCCGTACCACTTTTCACACAAAAGGGGAAAGTAGTAACACTTAAGGGAGGATAAAACTATGAAGAAAAACCTTCAGCGTTTTGGTGCATCCGTGTTGGCAGCAGCCATGGTTGCCCAGAGCGTGGCGCTTCCCGCAGCAGCCGAAACTACCAAGATTGATTCTTCGGTAGCGCAGCAAGCGCGGCCAGCGCTGTGCAGTCCCTGCCCAAGTTCACCAGCACTGCAGACCTGATCAAGCAGACAGCCCAAACGCTGGCTGCCCAGGGCGAAGTGCATGAACTGGAGCAGGACGATGCCAAGCTGGAAGCGACTGCACAGAGCAAGGCGGGCATGAGCCTTGCAGCGTTGGAAAATGCATTGGCCGATGCCATGTACGCCAACGCCGCAGCCGGCAAGATCAACACCGAAGCCTATGGCCTGAACAAGGACGAGATGGCATCGGTGATGGCTGCCACCATCAAAACGTATCATCTGTCCAGCGCCGTTACCGACCTGGGCTATGAGACGAACGCCGCAGGCGTTGTGACCGCCGTTACCTTTACCGGCAGCTCCGGCATGACCTCTGCGATGGAGTCCATGACCAACAGCGATGATGAAGTGATTGCGCAGCAGGCTGACAGCTACGCACAGGCTTACGTTGCTGAAAACTCCGATACCTTTGCGGCCAGCGCCGCTGCAGACGGCCATACCTATGGCGAGCCGAAATGGTACTGGAATGACACCAACCCGGAGGATGGCCACACCCATACCTGGAAGGAAACCCCCGATGGTTACTGGACCAAGACCGATGACGGCTGGGCTTACACCGCTGTGTATACCTGTGAAAAGGACGATGCCTACCAGAAGGTAGAAGGCACCGTAACCAAGGATACCACCGAGGCAAAGCCCGGCGCTGCCGGCAAGACCGTTTACTCTGCCAGCGTGCCCGCTGACAAGAGCCCGGTTAAGAAGGAATACAAGGAACCCACCACCCGCACCGACGACATTGCCGCCCTGCCCTGCCAGAACCATGCCGTGCCCAAGGATGCAGATGGCAACTTTGTTGCTACCTTCAACTGGGAAATGAAGAAGGTCGAGGGCAAGCTGGCCGATGACTACAGCAACGCCCAGCTGTTCTATGACAGCGAAACCGGCAAAATTTCTGCCGGCGCTCCCGTTACCATTGACTGGGAATGCACCAGCGTCACCTTCAAGTGCGCTGTCTGCGGCGAAGAAATCAAAACCCAGCCGGTAATGACCATGCCGGTCAGCGTTGTGGTAGACCAGAATGACAATTCCGTCTACATCAACGTGGGCGGCACCCCGACCCTGGATACCACCTCCGGCGGCACCGGCGTTACCCTGGTGTCCGCAATGGACGGCGGCAACTGGTACGATATGCAGAACAACCCGGTTGACGCAAGCAAGGTGAACTTCACCTATCAGAGCGGCGACAACAAGGGCAAGAACAGCCTGCTGCTGTACGACAGCCAGAAGACTGCCGTGTATGTGGACGACCAGGGCAACCAGGTCACCAATACTTACGATGTCTCGACTGCGCAGATGAACTACTACTACTTCCAGCTGTCGCAGTTCAACCAGGACGAAGCAGAGTACTTCGGCGTGGTTGCCCCGTTCTGGACCTCCAAGGGCGTTCAGAAGCAGGGCGAGGATGGCAGCATCACCGGCACCATGGGCGCAATCAAGATATTGTGCAGCATTGATCCGAACGATGATGTCCCGCCGACCACCATGGCATTCATGCTGAACATGCTGCCGCAGGCGTTCATGTCTTACGTCATGAACTATGGCGAAGCTCTGAAAGCCATCCGTAATGAAGGCTTGAAACAGGTTGCCGAGCTGGGTGACAGCGCTGACTATGTTACCAAGCTGCTGATCCTGCACGACTGGATCTCCCAGGTTGCAGAATTCGATATGGGCTCCATGGGCGATATCACCGGCGGCGGCAACAACGACCCCATCCAGACGACTGCTTTCGGTGCCCTGCTGGGCGGCGAGATCGGCGCTAAGGGCGTTGAGTATGGCTGCATCTGCCTGGGCTATGCAGCTGCATTTAACTACATGGTCCAGAATTTGCCTGACAACAAGGAAATCTATAAAAAGACCGTTGACGGCAAAGAAGTTTGGAAGACCCCCGATGAAGTAGGCGATAACGCTGTTGTTGACTTTGCCCAGATCCTGTATTACTGCGATACTTCTGATACCAGTGTTGCCGGTAATGCGTTCGGCGGCGGCATGTTCAACAACGTCCACTACTTCAACGCAGTCAAGGTCAACAAGCTGCAGGGCGACAGCAATTCTGCTACGATGACCACCGGCGAAGCCAACAAGAACTGGTACTATGTTGACGTCTGCTATGATGACGTGAACACCGAGTGCATGGCCCAGACCCGCGTTGAGAACGCAGGCGACATGCGCCATGTCAACTTCCTGGTTTCTCCCTCCGGTCTGGAAGGCCGTTACAGCAAGTACTATGATTACATTGACTCGCTGTACGATGGCTACACCTACACCAAGAACAAGAATCCCGATGTGGATGATGACGGCAATGTTGTGTTGAACAACGGCAAGCCGCATTACTCTTACACCAAGGCGGAGAACAAGAACGAGACCCGTTACACCGATACCTGCTACGAGGATACTTGGTTCACCTCTATCTGCAGCCCCATCTACTTCGACAATAATTACTTCTATTACGTTGATACCACGACCAACCAGAACCTGTACAACAACATGCGCCGCCAGCAGTCCGAGAACGGCAACAACGGCAACTCTGGTTCCGGCAGCTCTGGTAACAACTCCCAGATGCAGCAGTTCATGAAGAAGATGCAGAACCAGGGCCCCGATACTCTGGAAGCACGTCTGCGTAATGCGAACTACTATATCCGCAAAGAGGATTCCAGCAGCAGACCCGGCGGCTTCAGCATGAGCAGCTTTACCAAGACGGATGACCCGTTTGATATCATCCTGATGTACTACAACGATCTGAAGGAAACCAGCAGCAACTTCAATGATGACGACAGCAATGCCAAGGTCCTGGCCGAAGCTGGCACCATCTATAAGATCGATACCAGTGCAAAAGATAAGCATGCCAAGGTTGAAAACAACCTGAACACCGAGTGCCTGGCAGACGCTGCTGCAAAGCGGATCTACCCCGCACTGGTACACTCTACCGCACTGTATGATGGCAAGCTGTACTTCAACGTCAACAACGCCATCTACCGTATGGACCCGACCACCGGCGCAGTGGAAGAAGTGAAGGAATACAACACCGTCTATGGCGGCATTAAGCTGACCAAGGATAAGGACGGCAACAAGGTTCCCGATACCCACTTTCCCGGCATGAGCATGGTTATCATGGATAGCGCCCAGGATACCAGCAGTGTGAAGTATCTGGGCACCTTCATGAACCATCCTCTGGCGGGCCTGACCCTGCGTGACAGCTACAGCTTTGCTACCACCACCCAGCAGGGCCAGACTGTGATCACCGGCATCAACACCACCAAGGATCAGCTGGTCGTTTCTGTCGGCACCAACCTGTCCAACACCTATAAGGAACTGGTGGACGGCAAGGCAGAAGTCAAGACCGATGCCTCCGGCACTTCTTATGCAAACCGTAAGAGCTACAAGACCGAGTCCTGGAACTACAACCCGAGTTACAACCAGAACATGGGCAGCTCTGACGAGAAGAACAAGAACGAAGAGTTCATGTGGTGCGCTAACCTGGTTGAAACCATGCCGATGTCCGACATGGTCAGCGACCTGAGCAGCGGCGCAACCACCGATGTTTCCGTTGAAGCATGGTGTGATACCCCCGCTTACACCCAGGCCCGCACCAACAAGTACGGCCTGACCAAGGGTGAAAAGAAGTACGCTGACGGCGCACTGCCCAAGGGCCATACCTGGGCTCTGGACGAGCTGGAAACCAAGTCCGTTGGCAACAATGTGTACCTGTGCTCTGATTGCCATACCGCAACCGAAAGCACCCCCCACACCGTTACCCTGCCCGATGCAGTTGAAGGCGTTACCCTGACCCTGGGCACCACCAGCAACACCTACATCAAGGACGATACCGTTACCCTGACCGTAGAAAAGAAAGGCACCGATATCGTTACCGTTACCGCAAAGAACGGCGATACCGATGTTGCTCTGACTGAAGTTCAGGAAGCAGCGCAGGACGAAGCCGCAGCCCAGGCTACCACCGAAAAGGCTAAGACGGTTTACACCTTCACCATGCCGGACGGCGATGTGACCATCAGCGTTACCAAAGACGCCAAGACCTATGCGGTCAATGTTGCTCCCCTGACCAATGGTGAGATCACTGCTTCCGCTAAAGAAGCAGCTGAGAAGGAAACCGTAACCCTGACTGCTAAGCCCGCGACCGGCTATGCCCTGAAGGCTGGCAGCGTGAAGGTTACCTACAAAGACGCTGACAACACCGATAAGACCGTTGAAGTGAAAGCTGGTACCGAAGCCAACACCTACACCTTTGCAATGCCTGCTTACCCTGTCAACGTCAGCGCAGAGTTTGTTAAGGAATACAAGGTTACCGCAGCTCCTGCTGAGAACGGCACTGTTACCGTAGACCCGACCGCAGCTGTTGAAGGCACCGACGTTACCGTTACCGTTAAGGCAGCTGATAACTACCAGCTCAAGGCTGACAGCCTGACCTACAGCTATCAGATCGGCGAAGATAAAAAGACCGAAAAGCTGACCGTGACCGATGGCAAGGCTACCTTCAAGATGCCTGCTGCTGATGTTACCGTTAGCGCTGTGTTTGAAGCACTGACTGCAACTCCGACTGCAACTCCGACTGCAACTCCGACTGCAACTCCGACTGCAACTCCGACTGCAACTCCGACCGCAACTCCGACCGCAAAGCCGGCAGAGCCGACTGCTGTGCCGGAGCCGACTGAGGTACCGTCTACTGAACCCGAAACGCGCACCGCTCACGGCGCTGCTGAAAAGACCACCATTACCGCAATGGCTGTCTTTACCTGCACCGATAAGAACTGCGCAAGCGCTCAGTTCGTGGATGCAACGGTAAAGCAGACCAGCGGCGTTACCACCGCTGCTGTCAACTTCAACGGCAAGGACTACACCGCCAAGTACGGCGAGAAGAACGGCTGGGTTGAAGAAAACGGCAAGAAGTACTGGTACGAAAAGGGTGTGAAGCAGGGTACCACCGGCCGCGGCAAAGAGATCTATGATCCCGATTCCGACGCCTGGTACTGGCTGGATGCTGTCCAGGGCGGCGCAATGACCGTCAACAAGGACGTTTACCAGGAATCCGCCGCCGGCCAGTGGGCTGATAGACCCGATGGCACCGGCAAGTGGGTCCGTTACGATGAGAACGGCCACATGATCAAGGGCTGGCAGACGACCGAGAAGGGCACTTACTACTTTGACCCGACCTTTGGCACCATGGCCAAGGGTGTTACCGAAATTGACGGCGTACCGTGCGCGTTCGATCAGAACACCGGCATTGGCCTTGATAAACAGTGGGTAACCATCAATGGCGCCGATTACTGGTACGAAAATGGCGTTCGCCAGGGTCTGGAAGGCCGCGGCAAGGAAATCTATGACCCGGCTTCCGATGCTTGGTACTGGCTGGACTCTGTTGATCAGGGCAAGAAAGCCACCAGCAAGGATGTCTATCAGGAATCCGAAGCTGGCCAGTGGGCTGATAGGCCCGATGGCACCGGCAAGTGGGTCCGTTACGATGCACAGGGCCACATGATCAAGGGCTGGAGCGCTGACAAGCGTTACTATTTCGACCCGATCTATGGCACCATGGCTAAGGGCGATGCAGTCATCGACGGCCGCACTTATCACTTTGATAAGAACACCGGCGTTCTGCAGTAATCCCACAGCCGAACAATGAGCTGTAACCAGCCCATTAACCTCTAAATAAAAATGCCGCAGCAGATGTAACAGTCTGCTGCGGCATTTTTGTATTTGTGGGCATAGGTTCGGTGAAATATTTGCCAGGCCAGTAGGGCGGGCGACCCCACCCCGCCGAAAGCTAGAAATAGTACACGATTAAAAAATCGCAATTTACCTTACCCGCATAATAAAGGCAACACACAAAAACATGGCGAACACATCAGGCCGGTGCAAGGGCAAAACTTACCAAAAAGCTGCGGCTAAATTTGGCAAATATGGCGCGCGAAGTATAATTTTTGGAGGATATCACAAGCAGAACAAACAAACTTTGTCAGTTCAAACAACAAAAAAACAACAAACTGGCATGAATGCCAAAGAATGCGGCCGCGAATTGTGAAAGATTTTAATATATTTTCTTCGTTTTCTCCTTACCTGTTATCATTTGAATTTGCAATCGAAATATGGAACTTGTATAATAGAATAAAAGAAAAGTGCAAACTAAATGGGCGAAGAGGATTTGGTGCAATGGAAGATAAAAATAGATTCAGCATTCTGCTGGAGCATTTGCTGGAAGTTGCGGAGGTCAAGAACTATACCCTGGCCAAGCGCCTGCAATACGATGTTTCCTATATCAGCAAATGGGTCAGCGGCCGCATGCTGCCTGCCAAAAAGACTGAAAAGCGCGTGATGGAGGGCATCAGTGCCTGCGTGGTGGATGAAGCCACCGATGATGGCCGTAACCTGCTGCTGCGGGAATACAGCGTTAGCATCCCCAGTGACCTGAAAGCCGCCATTTATGATAACCTGATTGCTGAATATGATTATTTGCAAGAGGAGCTGGACAGCGGCGAGGCGCGCATTGGCCCCTATACGGACTTTTGGGCCGAGCTGAACATGCTGCAATACCTGACCAAAATGGCGCACCCCGTGCTGCGCCGCGTCAGCCAGCTGGACATTGTGGCTGTGATGGACCTGATGGAAATGGCGCGCGAATACCGCCTGAAAGTTGCCAACCTGCAAAACGGCCAGCTGGTGGACCAGCGCAGCTATGATAACGTCTATTTCAAGCTGATGATTGATATCAGCCGCGAAAAATGGGACCCCATCTATGATGCCGCGCTCATTATCAACGTGCTGACCAACTTCAGCCATATTCATTTCAAGCTGTTTGGCAGCACCGCGGCTGCCGGGCGCGCGGTGTTTGTGGTCAAGGGCGATTTTGCCATTACCGGCCTGCTGGTCAGCCACAGCCGCTGCGCCGCCGTTACCGCCACCGAGGACCCGCAGAACTGCGAAAGCCTGTATGATAACTTCTCCAAGCTCTGCGTGCAGGATGACCAGCTTTTCCGCGATACCAGCATGCGCCAGCTGATCAGCCAGTACGACTATATGCACACGCTGCTGGCCTCCAATCTGCGGTGGATGTTCGGCCACCTGAATGAGCTTCTGCTGCCGGATGACTTGTTTGAAGAGATCCTGACCGCCCACGAGGCCGAGCTGAAAGATTTTTTGGGGGCTACCCCTGCGGAGCTGCGTAGCGTACACAACCTTGCCAAAGGTGTGGTGGAGGAAACAAACATCCGCATCCTGATTTATGAAGCTGCATTTTCCTCCATGGCGGTTTCCGGCGAGCTGGACTTTTTCAGTTACAAGGTCAACCTTACCCCGGATCAGCGCAGCCGGTGCATCAGCTATGTGCTGCAGCTTTGCAAGCAGCGTGAAAAACTTGAATTCCGCTTGATCAGCGGCCGCATTGTGAACGATTTCCAGTATGTGGCGGACCCCAATATGTTTCTTTCTGGCGCTGCATCGTATCTTCGGCTGGATAACAACTGCCCCATCAACCGGATTGCAATGGTCAACAACAGTGTGATGGAAGACCGCCTGAGTGAATATTTTGATCAGGTCTGGAATTTGGATGACCAGAACGTGACAAAAGAGCGCAACGCCATTGCGGAGCACATCCATCATGTCCTGCAGGGAATCCATCTGATTACCCGCGCCAAAAGTGATGAAATGGAAGAACTGCAAGAGAGCTGGATGAACAAAATCTAAAAATGCAACATACATACGCATAAACATAAAGCCCTGGCTGCTGCGGCAGCTGGGGCTTTTGTTGCACCGAGGAAAATGAAATTGCAAGAAAACTCCATGCCAAAGCGTGAAAATCCATGTGAAAAAAGTGAATCATGCGGAATCAATTTCTGGAAATTTGTGCCATGGGATTCTCGTGCTTTCCGTAAACAGGAATGGTATACTATGTTCAGCACCGAAGATAATTATAGCATTATGGTTCGGCGACGCTGTGCAACGATGTGCACAGCAGGGGAAAGCGCCATAAAGGTTTGGCGTGATTTGATTTGGATAATTTAATTCCCTGCAACTATAAGGGAAAGACATTTGGAGGAAATTGCAATGAATGAAAACGCGATGTTGACTGGCAAGCCCAGCATTGACCGCCCCTGGATGAAGTTCTATCCAGATGTTCTGCGCGGTATCCAGGTTCCGGCCTGCACCGTGGAGCAGTACCTCTCCGTGCGCGCTGCAGACCCTAACGTGGTTGCCATGCACTACTATGGCGTGGATATCACCTGGGGTACCGTGTTCCGTAAGGTGGACGCCACCGCCCGCGCTCTGCAGGTGCTTGGCATCAAGCAGGGGGACCAGATCCCCGTGTTCCTGCGTTCTGTGCCGGAATTCATTTATCTGCTGCTGGCAGCCGAGCGCATCGGCGCTTCGCTGCTGTGCCGTGACAACACCCTGGAAGAAAACATTGAAGCTGTTCAGAAAGCCAATGCCAAGGTGATTTTTGTTCACGACTTCTTCTCCAAGGCCGAAATCGAAGCCTACCGTGAGCAGACCAACGTGAATACCTATGTTATCGTTCCCGCTCTGGAAAGCGGCGACCGCGCCGCTATGCCGGTTTACCTGCAGCATTCCCTGGATGCCCTGTATCCGGATGTTCCCGCCCGTGGCTCTGATACCATGATGTGGGCTGATTTCTGTAACATGGGCCAGCGTTTTCGCGGCTTTGTGCCCGCTCCTGTCAACATTGACCGCCCGCTGCTGCGCGCCTACACCAGCGGTTCCACCGGCCCTTCCAAGCAGGTTATCCATTCTGCACACAGCATCATCGGCGTGCTGGCCCAGATGAACTTTTATGGCGCTTCGGATAAATTCCGCCCCACCTGGCTGCTGACCATCCTGCCCCCGGCTCTGATCGCTGTTGTGGTTTCCATGATGCTGCTGCCCCTGGCCGGTGGTATGCTGCTCATTCTGGATCCGTTTGTGGATGTGTACGATGTTGACCTGGAAATGATGCGCTACCGCCCCAACAACTGGCCCCTGATCCCCATGTTTGTGGAGGTTATCCGCCGCAGCAAGCGTCTTCCGGCTGACTATGATATGTCCCACATGCTGGCCATCGGCGCCGGCTGCGAGGCATTCAACAACAAGCAGCTGCGCAATGTTGAGGAGTTCCTCAAGCAGCATAACTGCAACCTGCGCTTTACTGCCGGCTACGGCAGCAGCGAGGCCGGCTCCAACGCCACTCTGCCCATGGCTCCGTTCCCGGTGCGTGACGGCAACGTTGGTGTGCCGATGATCCACAGCGTCATCAGCATCTTCAAGCCCGGCACCCAGGAAGAGCTGACCTACAATACCCCCGGTGAGATCTGCATGACGGGCCCCGGCGTGATGCTGGGCTATGACCGCCCCGAAGCAACCGCCAAGGCACTGCAGGTCCACGCAGACGGCAAGACCTGGCTGCACACCGGCGATATCGGCTATATGTCCGAGGACGGTGTGCTCTACACGATGACCCGCGGCGCATCCCCGCGCTTTGGCGGCGGCGACCTGATGGTGCAGCCGCTGGAGAACATCGTGGCCGATGCCGACATCAAGGGCATCAAGGACGAGTTCTTTGTTATCGTGCCGGATGATGAGCACGAGGGCTGCTTCCTGCCGTACCTGTACGTCCAGCTCAAAGATGGCTACACCTTGGACGATGTGCGCGATAAGATCAATGCCTGCCTGCCGGAACGTTACATGCGTCCGGTGGAGATTTTCACCGTACCGGAACGCCCGTTCTTCCACTTCAAGACCAACCGTATTGGCCTGAGCAAAGAAATCATCGCCAAGCGCAACCAGCAGAAAGAGAAAGCCAAGCGCAACAGCTTTGCCGATGGCTGCATTGCCTGATGACTTTGGCGTGATAAAATCATGATAATGTAACGGCATGTGCCCACCTTATGATAGAGATAAGGGGGCACATGCCTTTTGTTTTGGGGTGGGGGAGCGGATGAAGATGAACGGTACGCGCGGTTGGTGGATAGGGGAGAAGGGCAATCGGATTCCGGTGCGGGGGAGATACTTGTGAAGTTGTAAAGGCAATACCGCATAATTCTAAGTGCCGATACGGCGAGCGAGGTGCGGCAGCTGCTAAGCCAAAAGCGCAGATAATACTGGA
>CDYR01002506.1_pt1 | contig 16258 bp, 10 predicted proteins | sample 557691 | NCBI WGS metagenome assembly CDYR01 (sample SAMEA3182103, study PRJEB8094) | gut metagenome | biome: human; feature: gut; material: Stool; isolation source: human stools | place: Canada | collected 2013-02-19 | reverse complement strand
AAAAAATATATAGGGAAAAAGCAGGGGGAATTTTGCGCGTATTGACCAGGAACGAAGGGTAACCGCAGATGGAATGCTGATAACTGGATTATTTATAAAAATGCATAGATAAAAAATTTAAAAGCGAAATCCCTGCTTTGGCTTTTGGCAGATTGACATAGATTGCAGAACTGTCGAAAGAATTACTGGACATGCGAAGTACAGTGGTGGTCGGTTTGTTCCTGACGGCTGCGGATACCGTTGACTGCGGCTGCAGTAAAAGCATCCCGGCACAGAGACAGAAAGCTAAAAATAAGCTGACTGTTCGTTTGAAAATTTTCATAAGTGAATCCTCCTTGTTTATAAATATTTTATAGATGTTACAAAAACATTATAATATGAAGGAAAATTTTATACAATCATAAATTAAAAAATAAATAAGGGAATTTTAAGAAAATTTATAGCATTATATCAGGTAATTTTGATATGCCCAAACTTGTATTTTATGTCAGGTTATTTTATAATTGCATACAATAGATTGTGTATTTTATGAGCGGGGGGAGAGAAGAAAAAACAGAAACCCAGCCTGCCTGTAAAATATGCAGAAACGAGGAATATATGAAAAAACAGAATAAAGGAGTTCCGACAAACCGTGATATCCGTTGGGACAGACTTGATAATACAGCACACCTTTTTCCGGTCATTGCCGGGGAGAGCATGAGCAATGTGTACAGGATCAGTGTTACACTGAAAGAGGAGATCAATCCGGAATTACTGCAGAGGGCACTTGATATGGTGCTTCCGAAGTTTGACGGGTTTAACTTAAGACTGCGGCAGGGGGTGTTCTGGTATTATTTTGAGGAAAACGGAAAAGCGGCGCCAAAGGTTCGCATGGAGAACAATTTTCCATGTAGATATATCCAGCAGAATAAAAACCGCAGTTATATGTTCCGTGTGACCTATTATAAATGCAGGATCAATCTGGAAGTATTCCATGTTTTGACGGATGGAATGGGAGGAATCAATTTCTTAAAAGAGCTGACTTACCAGTATCTGCGTCTGGCACATAAAGACCTGCAGGAAAAGCTGGGAGATTCATTAAGTGTTGATACGTCTTTGAACCGGGAAGACAGTTTCTTAAAAAATTACAAAAAAAGTTCCGCAAAAGGATACCAGACAAAAAAGGCATATCTGATCCGTGGAGAAAAGTTAAGACCGGGCGAGTTCGGCGTGATGCACGGTTATATGAAAATACCGGAGTTGAAACGGGTCTGTCATGCGATGGAAATCAGTATCAACGAATATCTGGTAAGTGTGTACATCTGGAGCGTTTATACAGAATGTCTGCACGGCATGCCGTCAAAGTGTCCGATCCGTGTTGCGGTGCCGGTTAATCTGCGGCCGTATTTTAATTCTATTACCACGAAAAACTTTTTTGTCATGGTGTCCGCAGAATTTCATCCGACCAAAGAGACCTATACGTTTGCAGAGGTGGCTGCAATCGTGAAGGAAAGCCTGCGAAGCCAGATCAACCGGGAAAATCTTGAAAAGCTGTTTTCCTATAACGTTTCCAATGAAAAACTGCTGATTGCAAGAGTTGTGCCGCTTTTCCTGAAAAACCTTGCAATGAAGTATGTATATACAACTTCTGCACTTGCCAATACTGCGACGATCACAAATATCGGCAATATTTCCGTGACAGAAGAGTACCGCCCTTATGTGGAAATGTTTCATGCATTTCTTGCCATGTCAAAGGGGCAGCATCTGAAAGGAACGATCTGCTCTTACGGGGATACACTTGTATTCAGTTTCAGTTATGATCTTGTCGATGCGTCTGTGCAGCGTGGATTTTTCCGGAAAATAGCCTCGGACGGGATTGCGGTAGAAATAAAGAGTAATGGAGTAAATTATGAGTAAATGCAGAAATTGTAATGTGGAGATATCAGATGAAACAGAGCGCTGTCCACTCTGCGGATCCGTGTTAGAATACACAGGTGAAGTGGAGAATATGTACCCGGATGTGAGAGTGCACACCCGGAAAATGACAATGATCAGTAAAATCTATCTGTTTTGTGCACTTTTGGTTGAGGTGCTGCTCATTTATATCAATGTGGTCACCGAGTCACAGATTGCATGGAGTGCGATCACGGGGCTTGGATTCTTTTACGGATATATGCTGATCCGTTTTGCAATTCTTGGAAAGACAGGTTACCGCGCCAAAATCACGGTACTCACGCTGATGGCGATACTGATCGTGATCGCAATCGATTTTCTGGTCGGCTACCGCGGATGGTCTGTCAATTATGCATTGCCGTCGGCGATCATTTTAGTCGATGTTGGTATTATCATCTGTATGATCGTAAACCGCAGAAACTGGCAGAGCTATATGATGTGGCAGATTTTTATGATTTTATGCAGCATTGTTCCGGTAATACTGATTTTTACCGGTATCGTGACGGCACAGCTTTTTGCACTGATCGCATTTGCGTTTTCCCTGTTTCTGTTTCTTGGAACACTGATCATCGGAGACCGCAGGGCAAGGGTGGAACTGAAACGAAGATTTCATGTCCGCTGAGTTATATTTAGAATAAAAAGAACAGGAGCAATCGGATGAGAGAGAGCGAAGCGAGTATCAGGGGAAGAGTCATGAGGGACCTGATCGCCCATGTGACAAATGATCACCTGATTGGGAAAAAGATAAAAAATGGAGAACTGAGGAAAAAAATCGGGGATTCGGAGCCGCCGTGGAAATGTCCGGACTGTTTTTTATTAGATGTGATCGAGATGGATAATTTCTCCATGGAGTATTTACAGGCAAAAGAAAATCCGAATACGGAAAAAGTAATCTTACAGCTTCACGGAGGCGGATATGTCGGAGCGATGCGGAATGCATACCGTATGTTTGCCGGACTTTACTGTGAAGTCAGCCATGGAATGAGTGTTCTGACACCCGATTACCGTGTGGCACCGGAACATCCGTATCCGGCGGCTTTAGAAGATGCCTATGCCGCATACTGTTATCTGTTGGAACAGGGGTGGTTTTCCGAGCAGATCATCATCGCAGGAGATTCCGCAGGAGGCGGTCTTGCGATGGCATTATGCCATTATCTGAAAGATCACGGAAAGCAGCTTCCGTGTGGGATCGTAGCCATGTCACCGTGGACAGACCTTGCGGCGAGCGGGGAATCTTACGAGACAAACTTTGAGCGCGACCCGTTATTTGGAAAAACAAGGGACAGCCTTATTTATAATAAAGATTATATTGGGGATAACGATCCGTATAATGCTTATATTTCGCCTTTATATGGGGATTTCAGGGGATTTCCGCCGATGCTGATACAGGTTGGTTCCTATGAGATGCTGCTCTCGGATTCTGTGGATGTGGCTGCAAAAGCCAGAGAACAGGGAGTAAAAGTAAGAATCAGTATTTATGAAGGAATGTTCCACATCTTTCAGATGGCAGCAAAAATGCTGCCGGAATCTAAAAGAGCGTGGGTTGAGATCGGTAAATTTATTGATGTTTTGCTAAATGACTGACATCCATATAGACAGGGATACCGTTTTCGTATTTTACCGGAACTTCACCGAGTATGAGAGGTGAAAGGTAATCGATCAGTGGCTGTGTGACATCATTGCCTGCATCATTGATCCATTCTCTCGGAATTGATTTTGCCTCGTTTGCAATGTGGCGGATCTCGGCATGCTCATAGGCGATTTCGTACGGAGAATCAGAGATACGGCGTATTGTTACCATGGAAGCGGTAACACCTTCCTCGGAGAGAGCAACCGCTTTCTGACCGAGAGTAAAAGCCTCATCAAGATCAGTCTTTGAAGCAAGGTGTGCAGCGCAGCGCTGTAATACGTTGACTTCCACGGAACGGACTTTAACGCCTAGTTTTTCTTTGACTAAAAATTCAAGTGTTTTTCCGGCTCCGCTTAACTGGCTGTGACCAAAGGTGTCAACAGAACTTTCGGAAGCACTGATATAGTTGCCGGAAGCATCGCGGATACCTTCAGATACGGCAACGATCACGTTATTGCGCTCGAAAAGCATACGCTTTACATCCAGTAAAAAGTCCTCTTTGTCAAATGGAACCTCCGGGAGATAGATCAGATGTGGTGCTGTATTATAACCGTTTCTTGCCAGTGCAGAAGCAGCGGTCAGCCATCCGGCATCACGTCCCATGATTTCCACGATCGTCACACTTTTGACTGCATAGATAAATGTGTCATGTGCGATTTCTAAAAGAGAAGATGCGATATATTTTGCGGCAGAACCGAATCCTGGTGTATGGTCTGTCTCACAGAGATCATTGTCGATGGTCTTTGGAATACCGACAATACGCACCGGACTGCCGATTTTTTTGCCATATTCGGAGAGCTTTAAGACGGTGTCCATAGAATCGTTGCCGCCGATATAAAAGAAGGCATCAATATGGTAAGTTTCAAACTGTTTGAAAATGAATACATAGGAAGAATCATCATCTAAATAATTTGGCAGTTTGTAACGGCAGGAGCCAAGATACATTGCCGGAGTGACCTTTAAGCGGTCGAGATATTCCGAATTCTGCTGCATTAATTCAGAAAGATTCGTCAGATCGTTGTTTAAAATACCTGTGATTCCGTTTAAGGAACCATAAACCGTGTCATACATGTCAGAACGCATTACACCGTCGATCACACCGGCAAGGCTGGCATTGATCGCAACAGTAGGGCCGCCTGACTGTGCTACCATACAGTTTTTTGGACTCATAAGAAAACTCCTTTGTGTTTGATCTTCTTTTTGCAATGTCTATCATACAAAAAAAGGCACGGTTGCGCAATCATTAAATTAAATAGAAAGAGTGATGGTATACCATGAAAATATGTACATTGTGTCCTAGAATGTGCGCTGTGGACCGAAAATCCGGTGAGCGCGGCATCTGCGGACAGACCACAGAGATTAAGGTGGCGCGTGCGGCACTGCACTTCTGGGAAGAACCCTGCATTTCCGGGGAGATGGGTTCCGGTGCGGTCTTTTTTTCCGGCTGTGCACTGCACTGTGTGTTCTGCCAGAATGAAAATATTGCAAATGGCACAGCTGGTAAGGTGATAAGTACGGAGCGGCTTGGCGAAATTTTTCTGGAACTCCAGGAAAAGGGTGCAAATAATATCAACCTTGTGACACCGGGGCAGTTTGTACCACAGATCATAAAAGCGGTAGAGCTTGCAAGAAATCAGAATTTAAAGATTCCCATCGTTTATAACACCAGCAGCTATGAAAATGTGGATACGATCCGTTCTTTAGAAGGAATTGTGGATATCTATCTTCCGGATTTTAAGTATTTTGATACCGCTTTGAGTGCAAAATATTCCCATGCGCCGGATTACCCTGCTGTGGCTAAGGCGGTGATAGCGGAGATGGTGCGTCAGACGGGTGCGGCAGTTTTTGAAAACGGGGAGGATTCCCTGATGAAGCGTGGTACGATCGTGCGCCATCTGATCCTGCCGGGGTGCACGAAAGATTCCAAAGCAGTTTTGAAATATCTGCATGAAACCTATGAGAATCAAATATATATCAGTATCATGCACCAGTTTACACCGCTCTCTAACGTGAAAAAATATCCGGAATTAAACCGTAAGATCACGGATCGGGAATATGATGAGGTTATTGATTTTGCAATCGATATAGGGATTGAAAACGGTTTTATCCAGGAGGGGGAGACGGCGGAGGAGAGTTTTATTCCGGAATTTGACAATGAGGGAGTTTGAGGTTGACGCATTTTCGAATATCTCATATAATTCCATAGTAATGATGGCAATAGAGGGAGTGTGAAACGAATGAAGAGAAAAGTAAGATTCATAGCTGCACTTTTCTGCATGGGATGTCTTGCGACAGAACCTGCGGCAGACATAAAGGCTGCCGGAATCCAGGTGGCTGCTGCACAGACAACACTTTCCGCAGATAATTCGCTGGAAGTGTTATCACTTTCTGCGGGAACATTATCCCCGGACTTTACAGGAAAGACAGTACAATATACAGCTACCGTACCGAATGATGTCACAAGCGTTACAGTGACGGCAACACCGGTTAATGAATTTGCGACGGTGCAGTCGATCACAGGAAATGACAATCTGCAGGTCGGTACAAATACGATAAAAGTAGTCGTGAAGGCGCAGAACGGAGCACTCGCCCAGTATACGATCACACTGACCAGAGAAGATGGACAGACAGCAGACGGAACAGTGGATCAGCCGGCGGATGGAACAGACAGTCAGACAACAGACCAGCCGGCAGACGGAACAGACAGTCAGACAACAGACCAGCCGGCGGATGGAACAGACGGTCAGACAACAGACCAGCCGGCGGATGGAACAGATGGACAGGCAGCAGACCAGAACGCAGAGTTTGAAACAGAAGAAGCGGAAGATGTTTCTAATATGGAATATCTCCAGCAGGAATACAATGATCTCTCTGAACAATATGCAAAAGAAAAGTCTTTTTCCAGAAATATGATGGGAATTATGGCTTTTGTGATCGCAGTACTTGTCGTTATTATTATCAATCTTCTATTGAGAGGACGTAAGAGTGACGACTGGGATGAGGAAGAGGATGACTGGGACTGGAAGTCCGAAAAACAGGGAAAGGATCAGGACGCAGAAGATGATACTGATCTGGAAGAAGATGATAATATAGAAGAGAATCCTGGCGTGGAAGAAGATGATTTGGAAGTAGATGATCCGGAAGACGCTGACTGGGAGGAGGAAGAAACACAGAGAAAAGGATTTTTCCACAGAAAACCAAAAGAAAAAGTGGAAGAAGAGCCGGATGATGTGGAAGAAAACGATACAGAGAACGAAGTCGGCGTATCAAAGATCCATAAAGTGCGTGCGGGATTGTTTGGACGTGGCATGTCTGACGATCTTGACGATGAGGACTGGGAAGAGGACGAAGATTTCCTGCCGGTAGAAAGAAAAAAACCGGAAGAAAAACAGCGTCCGGAGAGAAAAGAAAAACCGGAGGAGAAACAAAGGCCGGAGAGAAAAGAAAAGCCGGAGCGGAAACATACTCCGGAGAAAAAACACATTCCGAGAGAAGAAGAGGAAGAAGATGATTTAGAGATCATCGATTTAAATGATTTATAAATAGAAAAAGAATGGAGAAACTATGCAGATACGATATACATCAAAAGCAAAAAAAGCAATCGATCAGGCTTCAAAGATGTCGAAATCACTGCATCATCATTATATCGGAACGGAGCATATCCTGATCGGACTTTTAAAAGAAGGAACGGGCGTCGCTGCGCAGGTATTAAATGATAATGGAGTAGAACTTGACAAAGTCATGCAGCTGATCGAGGAACTCATTGCACCGGATGCACAGGTGCTGACGGCAGAGGCTAAGGAATATTCGCCGAGGGCACTGCAGGTGTTAGAAGGGGCAGCAAGGGAGGCAGCGCGTTTTCATGCAGAGGAGATCGGGACGGAGCATATCCTGATCGCGATGATGAAAGAGACAGAGTGTGTGGCATCCCGCCTTTTAAATACCTTAGCGGTCAATATCCAGAAAATGTATGTGGATATCCTGATCGCAATGGGAGAAGATGCGAGCCTGTACAAAGAAGATTTCATGAATGGTAAGCCGGTGAAAAAAACAGCATCGGATACACCGGTATTAAATCAATACTCCAGAGATCTGACTGCATTGGCGGCAGAGGGAGTATTAGATCCGTTAGTCGGCAGACAGGAAGAGATCGACCGTGTGATCCAGATCTTAAGCAGAAGGACAAAGAATAACCCATGTCTGATCGGTGAACCGGGCGTTGGAAAGACTGCGATCGTTGAGGGAATTGCGGAGCGTATTACAACCGGAATGGTTCCGGATACCGTTGCGGGAAAGCGGGTGGTATCTTTGGATATGTCCGGAATCGTGGCAGGCTCAAAATATCGCGGTGAGTTTGAGGAGCGCATTAAAAAGGTACTTCAGGAAGTACGGGCAGCCGGCAATATCCTGCTCTTCATCGATGAACTGCATACAATCATCGGAGCGGGCGGAGCGGAAGGAGCAATCGATGCTTCCAATATATTAAAACCTGCACTTGCGCGTGGGGAACTGCAGCTGATCGGTGCAACGACAATCGATGAATACCGCAAATATATTGAAAAAGATGCTGCGCTAGAGCGCAGATTCCAGCCGGTTACGGTAGAAGAGCCGTCGGAAGAGGAGGCAGTGCAGATTTTAGAGGGACTGCGGGAACAGTATGAAAAACATCATCAGGTAAAGATTACGGATGATGCGGTATCGGCAGCAGTACGCCTGTCTGCGCGCTATATCAATGACCGTTTCCTGCCGGATAAAGCAATCGATCTGATGGATGAGGCTGCAGCAAAGGTACGTCTGCGCGCGGGTGGAAAACCGGAGGAAGTCGTTGAATTAAGACATCGCATCAACCTGTTAGAAGAGGAAATGTTAGAATTTCTGCACGATGGTGATGTGGAAGGTGCAAAGCAGAAGAAGAACGAAAAAGAAGCGTGTGAAGAAGAGCTTGCCAAAATACAGGCAAAGACAAAGAAAGACAGCCGCAGTAAAAAGTTAAAAGTGACAGAAGACGATATTGCGGATGTGGTATCCGGATGGACGAAGATCCCGGTAAGAAAGATTGCCGAGGGGGAGGCTGCCCGCTTAAGAAAATTAGAGGCTACCTTACACAAACGTGTCATCGGTCAGGAGGATGCGGTGAGTGCAGTGGCAAAAGCTGTGCGAAGAGGACGTGTCGGATTAAAAGATCCGAAGCGCCCGATAGGTTCTTTCCTGTTCTTAGGCCCGACCGGTGTCGGAAAAACAGAGATCTCAAAGGCACTTGCGGAGGCAGTGTTTGGCAGCGAACAGTCTATGATCCGTGTTGATATGTCGGAATATATGGAGAAACACAGCGTATCAAAGATGATTGGTTCACCGCCAGGATATGTAGGCCATGAGGAGGGCGGACAGCTCAGCGAAAAGGTGCGCAGAAATCCGTATTCGGTGATCCTGTTTGATGAGATCGAAAAGGCGCATCCGGATGTATTTAATATTTTACTGCAGGTGTTAGACGACGGTCATATCACGGATTCCCAGGGACGCAAAGTAGATTTCAAAAATACGATCATTATTATGACGTCAAATGCCGGAGCACAGGCGATCATTGAGCCGAAAAAACTTGGATTTGCAGTTTCGGATGATGAAAAACAGAATTATGACCGCATGAAAAACAGCGTGATGGAAGAAGTACGCCGTATTTTTAAACCGGAATTTTTAAACCGTATTGATGAGACGATCGTATTTAGAGCGTTAAACAAAGACGATATGAAACAGATCGTTGCACTGATGTTAAAAGAACTTACAGACCGCTGTGAAAAACAGATGGGAATCCACCTTACCGTGCGTGACAGTGTCAAAAAGCATATTGTCGATAAAGCGTATGATCCGAAATATGGTGCAAGACCGTTGCGCCGTCAGATCCAGAACGATATCGAGGATGAACTGGCAGAAGAAATCCTGTCCGGCAAAGTGAAAAAAGATACGGAAGTGGTCGTGACGATCCACAAAGAAAAAGTCGTGTTCGAAACAAAATAAAATTTTACTGAAATATCCGGGAAAGCACTGGAAATCGTGACGGGGATATTATATAATAAGGGCACAAAATTTTACGATAAAGAGAAAACTACTTTATCACAGGAGGAAAAAATGGCAACGATCAGCGAATTAATTCGTTCAGAAGCAGATGGAACGATCAGTTTTGGGGATTACACATTAGGTGCAAAGGCGAAACTTGATAATTTCGAACATCAGGGAGATATCTACAAGGTGAAGACATTTTCCGAGATCACCAAGTTGGAGCGCAATGGCATGTTCGTATATGAATCTGTTCCGGGAACGGCTGTCATGAATCTGAATGCAACAGATACAGGCCTGACATTTCAGGTAGAGGGACCGGAAGATGCACAGATCACAGTAGAACTTGAGGATGAGTCAGAGTACGACATCACGATCGATGGCGCAGATGCAGGAAAGATGAAGACAAATCTTGGCGGCAAATTAAGCTTAAGTGTAGAACTTGGCGACCATCCGGTAGATGTAAAAGTTACAAAGTGTTAAGAACGGAAAAGTGAGATCAAAGGAAGCTTACATGTCAAAAGGGCATGTAAGCTTTTTTTGCGCTTTCAAGTACGAAAGTACGATTGACGGGGATAAACTGTTACATTAACATAAAAAATGCGCGTGACAATGTGCAATAAATCAGAAGGAAAAAAGTTATGAAAAGAAAGAGACTCACGGGTTGGAAACGTATGGCGGCATTTGCGATGGCGCTTACGCTGACGGTCGGAGATTGGACATCAGTAGGTGCTGCTGGATTGCCGCAGACAGATGTACAGACAGTAACAGAGGCTGTGATACAGGAAGAAGATGCGATGGAAGCAGCTTTAGCAACAGAACAGACAGAGAAAGAAAGCGAAACGGACAGTGAGTCTGCAGAAAATGACAGCGGGCAGACAGAGAACAGCGAGGCATCGGAAATTCCAGAAACATCAGAGGCATCAGAAACTGAGAAAACTGTAGAAGAGACAGAAAACGTGAATGATACGGAGGCTGTTGATGATACCGAAGTGATGGAAACAGAGACGGAAGAAGAAATAGAAGAAGAGACCGAAGAAGAGACTGAAGAGGAAGAACTCGCTGCAATTGATAAACCGTCAAATGTAATCAATGTAAGAGGAAAAGATGACGGAAGTATTATAACAACAGCGTCTGGCCGGCAGTTGAGATATGCTTATGTGAATCGGTTCCAGAACGGAGTGATTGCAGCAGGTACGACAGACGAAATTGCAGGTTTTAAGATTACAAAAAGGAGCAATTTTTGGGATAAGACCGTAGGATTATACAAGTATGAAAATAACTATTATGGTCAGTGCAGCGGTACGGATATTGACGGATTTGTAAACCTGTATAATAAGGCAGAAGCCATACTGAAAGGCAACACAGATAAATATCAAGATGCATATGGAATGTATAGAGTCAATGGTAAGACGTATAGAGCATTGCGGTCATGTGATGCGACAGGGTATCATTATGTGACAGAAGGTGATGAAATTACAGAAATTACTGTAAGTGATTCATCGGAAAATGCCAAAAAGCGGATAGATGAGTATGCAGTAAAAAATGATACACAGGTTCTTTATTATAGTTATAATGGACATTTTTATAAGCAATTAACGTATGAATCGGTATATGATTCAGCATCGAAAAAATATAAATATGTTGTATATGCAAATGCTTATGAAGAGATTTCTTTTGAAAAAACTTATGTAAAAATAAGCTGGAATCCGGTTAATAATGATACGGCCACAATGAAAAATAAAGCCGGAGACATGATGAAGGTTGGATATGAAGTGGTCTGCGATGGAAATACCAAGGTCTATAATATGCCGGGATTATTTTTGGATGCGTCAGACGGAACCGTACATGAGATGATAACATCAGATGCAGCAAGACTGCCATATGTCATATTGAATTCAGGACAGCAGGTCAGCGTAAAAGTCCGTGCTGTATATTATCATGAAGTGACAAGTAACAAACAGGAGGTATATTGGAACTGGAATGATAATAGCCAATATATTATAGAATCGAAACAGACGAAATATGTGGTGGACATGTATGGTAAATGGTCGGACACCTATACTTATAAAAATTACTCTTTAAAGAAGTTATCACCGGTAACCGGTACAAAAGTTTCTGAAAAGGGAAAAGAGATGTCAGTTACCTGGAATGCACAAAACGGAGTGGATCGCTATCGTGTGTATTACCTGCGAAGCAGCAAACCGTTAAATATTACGAATATAGAGAGCTTTTTACAGTTTTACAATAAGAGGGGAACGCTGTACGATGCTTATGTAAATGCAAAAGGAGAAAACGATTCCTATGAAACGGATTCAGAGTATGCATCAGATCCGTATTGTAATATTACAATAGATTCAGGACTGCCATATTTTTATTGTTCCGTCAGACTGGAATCTGCGGAAGAGGGATATTTTTCAGATGGAAGTTATTCAGATGTCATAACTGCAACGGCCAGCATTAATGGAAACATACCGACAGTAAAAAATCTCAAAATAGAAAAGACGTACAATGGAGATGACTGGCAGCTCTCATGGACGCCAATCGATGCGGATGTAGTCATTTATGTTTTTGAAGAAGGAAAGAAGCCGGCGCATTATAATTATGAGCTTTTGAACGCTTATGGTTACTATACGGATGGTCAGGGACAGCAGAAAAAACTTTATTTAAAAGATGCACTTACGGAGCTTGAAAGTAAGGAAATAAGCAGTTATGTACGTTCTTACAAAGTGAAGGGAATCGATGGATCATACAGTGCAATCTCTTTAAAACCGGGCGTAAAATATACATTTGTTGCGCATACCTATGATGCAGGCAGTTCTCTTTATAACATACAAAAGAAGCCGGTGTTTACCGTAAATAAGGAAATAAAAGTAACAGATGCTCAAAAAAATCAAACATATAAAAATATATCTGTTGGCATGACTTATTATACGGCAATGAGTCCTGCTTCGAATATGGTAAGCTATACGGATAAGGTATCCGTACCGCGTGTATATACAAAGGCGGGAAAAAACAGTATAAAGTTATCTTTTACCAGAGGAAGCTATACCGGATATGAGATTTATCGTCTTTCAGGTAAAAAATATAAGAAAATAGCAACGACCACAGACTATGTCTATACAGATCAGAATTTAAAGGCAGGCACAAAATACTCCTACAAGGTACGCTCTTATTATTATGATCCGGACAGAAAAACGAAAAGTTACAGTATATATAAAAATTTTACTGTAAGTACCAGCCGTGTAAATAACATTGTATTAAAGGTGGCTAAGAACTCAAAAAATACAGTGAAACTGACCTGGACAAAAGTAGGTTCTGCAACAAAATATGAGATTTACAGAACTTCTGAGAGTGACAAGGATATCACAGAAATTTCAGGATGGATCAATTCGGGCAACAGTGCCGTAACAGTAGAAAATACAAAGTATGAACTGGTGAAAACGATCACAAACGCAAAAACGACAACATACACGGACAAAAAGTTAAAATTCGGTGAGAGTTACACCTATCTGATCTGTGCATATTATAAAGATGGAAAAACATTAAAATACATTACCGCGTCGACCAGAGTTAAAATGCAGCTCGAGGAGCCGCGAAATCTCGTCCTTACCAATAAAGGCAAAAATGTAAGCGTTAAATGGGATGCGGACAAGTACGCTGCAGGCTATCAGATCCGATACATGGTATATGATAAATATGGTGAGAAAAAAACAGTTGCAGAAAAATATGTAACGGTAAAGAAAAATAAATACACCATTAAAGGATTATCGAGCGGAGAATACGTAAATGTATCGGTAAGGGCTTATAATTCCAAAAAAGAATACAGTGGATGGTCATCGTCAAAAGAATCTACATCACTTACAGCAGTAAAATCCATCAAAGCTGTTTATGATACGAAAAAGAATGCAGTAAAGATTACCTGGAAAAAGGTAAAAGGTGCGAAATATTATAAAGTTGTCCGTTCTGTATATACGCCGTTATGTAATACGGACGAAAAACTTTATGCAGCAACAGGTAACCTGATCGCAAAAGATTCCAATGATGAGACAGGATATTACAGTGAGGTTCACTATCGGGAATATTATGGCGAAGACGGATCCATTACAGGCACGGCGGCATATGACAGGGCACGGTTGAAAAAAGGTGTGAAATATTATTATATGGTCAGTGCATATGGGGAAAAAGGAACAAGAATTGCCTCTTATATGACCTCGGAATATGGTACACAGGTTGCTTCCGGTAAGCCGGCAGTCATTATATATGGTGTCAAAGTTGCTGCAAAAGTAAAAAATAACAAAAAAGGAACGGTTACCGTTTCTTACAATAAGGTAACAGGTGCCAAAACTTATCAGATTTACCGTGCAGAAAAGAAGAACGGTAAGTATACTCTGATTGGAACCACAAAGAAGACGTCTTTTGCAGATAAAAAAGCAAAGAAGAAAAAAACATATTATTACAAAGTGGTTGTAAATGGCAGGAATGAATTACTTGCAGACTTTACAATCAGGAGTTCAGCAGTGAAAATTAAAGTAAAAAAATAATTCTGCAATAATAATAAAAACCGGAAGAAGCGGATTGCTTTTTCCGGTTTTTGTCATAGAAAGTAAGTTGCTTTTTACAGATAAAGTAAGTATACTGATAAACAATAAAAAGAGATGGAGAAGGAATATGCCGAAGGGAAAAACAACAGTATTTTTTTGTCAGGAATGTGGTTACGAATCATCAAAGTGGATGGGACAGTGTCCTGCATGTAAGGAATGGAATACATTTGTTGAGGAGATGATCGATAAAAAAAGTGCAGCAAAAGGCGGCAGGGTAGCGGCAAAAGCGGCAGAGGCGAAGAACGTTCCGCTCTCACAGATCGAGATGACACAGGACAAACGCATGTCGACGGATATGAAAGAGCTTGACCGTGTACTTGGCGGCGGAATCGTACAGGGATCTTTAGTGTTAGTGGGCGGTGATCCGGGAATCGGTAAATCAACACTGCTTTTGCAGGTATGCCGGAATTTATCGGAGAAAGGTGTGCGCGTATTATATATATCCGGAGAGGAATCCCTGCAGCAGATCAAAATAAGGGCAGAACGTATCGGAACCTTTGGCGATTCGCTGACACTTTTATGTGAAACGAACTTAGACACGATAAAAACGGTGATTGACCGGGAAAAACCGCAGATCGTGATCATAGATTCCATACAGACCATGTATAACGAAGAAGTTTCCTCTGCACCGGGCAGCGTATCACAGGTGCGGGAATCCACAGGGGTATTTATGCAGATTGCAAAGGGGATGGGAATTTCCATCTTTATTGTCGGTCATGTGACGAAAGAGGGCGTGGTTGCGGGTCCGAGAGTTTTAGAACACATGGTGGATACGGTACTCTATTTTGAGGGGGACAGGCATGCGGCATACCGTATACTGCGCGGTGTCAAAAACAGGTTCGGCTCAACGAATGAGATTGGCGTGTTTGAGATGAGACAGAACGGACTGATGGAAGTGGAAAATCCTTCGGAATACATGCTGAGCGGGAAACCGGAAGGTGCATCCGGTTCGGTTGTTGCGTGTTCTATGGAAGGAACCAGACCGATTCTGGTGGAAGTACAGGCGTTAGTCTGCCACAGTAATTTTGGAATCCCGCGGAGAACGGCTGCAGGCACCGATTTTAACAGGGTAAATCTTCTGATGGCAGTACTTGAAAAAAGGCTGGGATTAAAACTTGGAGACTGTGACGCTTATGTGAATATCGCGGGCGGCGTAAAAATGAATGAGCCAGCGATCGACCTTGGCATTGTGCTTGCCATTATATCCAGTTACCGTGAAAACCCGATCAATGAGAAGACGATCTGTTTCGGAGAAGTGGGCTTAAGCGGAGAAGTGCGTGCCGTCAGTATGGCAGAGCAGCGTGTGACAGAAGCAAAAAAACTTGGATTTGATGAATGCATTCTGCCACAGGTCAGCCTGGATTCCATGAAGGACAGTGGATCTGTGCCAAAGGGAATCCGCCTGACTGGTGTGAGGTCAGTGAAAGATGCGATGGATGCGATATTGAAATAAAATACGGTGGAAATATATCTTTTCTGGAAAGATGAACTGAAACAGTAAAATTCACTTTGCGAAAGTACACATAAGAAAGTGAAATTTTTGGAAAAAATAGGTTGACAAAATAATACCCAGATGGTAACATAGTCAAGCTGACCGCGGGACATGACATGATCTGACAGCGGGCAACAAAAAAGTTGTTGACAAACAGAACAACACATGATAAGATATCAGAGTTGTCGTGTTTGAGATAACAGATCGGACAAAACCGATTGAAAGAAAAAGTTTCAAAAAATGAAAAAAGTTCTTGACAAAACAGACTTGATAAGATATAATAAACAAGCTGTCGCTGAGAACGACAACAAAACAAAGAACCTTGATAACTGAACAGTGAAATAGCCTTGAAAGATTCAATGAATTTCAGGGTGTTGTGAATAACAACACATGAACGTTTCTATAAAGAAACAACCTTAAAACAGTAAATCAGATTTATCTGATTAAGCCAGTTTATAACTGGACAGGAAAACTTTTTAACATGAGAGTTTGATCCTGGCTCAGGATGAACGCTGGCGGCGTGCTTAACACATGCAAGTCGAACGAAGC
>CDYR01044255.1_pt1 | contig 16478 bp, 15 predicted proteins | sample 557691 | NCBI WGS metagenome assembly CDYR01 (sample SAMEA3182103, study PRJEB8094) | gut metagenome | biome: human; feature: gut; material: Stool; isolation source: human stools | place: Canada | collected 2013-02-19 | reverse complement strand
GAAAATATTACAAGCGCGTACGAAGCTGCGCTGAAAACTGAATCGTCGGTATTAAAAACCGAACCGTCAGTTCTGAAAACTGAACTGTCAGTTCTGAAAGCTGAACCGTCGGTGTTGAAAACCGAACCGTCAGTGTTGAAAACCGAACCGTCGGTTATAAAAGTGATTTCGGGTATTTCTGGTACGGAAAAAATGCCTGCTGCAAGGCAAAATAAAATCTCGGTGACTGAAGCGTTTTTCTCAGCTCCGGTCATGGAATCGGGATACTCAGACAGACCTAATCAAACTGATAGTTCGGAAGATTCGGGCAAACCGAGGAAAACGGACGGACCGAAGAAAGATGTCAAAGCGAGAAGAACGGACGAACCGAAAAGAACATATAGTCCGAAAGATTTGGAAAAACCTGAAAAAACGGACGGCCTGAAGGAATTCGTCGAAGCGGGAGAGATAGACGAACCGAAAGATACGGATGAATCGAGAGATACGGACGAACCAAAAGATACGGATAATCCGGACATAAACCTGACAACAGATGCAACAGAAGAAATATCCGCTGAAAAGCAGCTGCTTTATTCGGGTGAATGGGAACATTTTAAGACAGGAGAAGATTCAGATTTTCCGGAAGAAAAATTTTTCGGCGCAAATGATTCTGAGATTACCCGAACAGATGCCGGGATGAGCCGCGACGAGCTTGCGGCAGCCGTTTTAGCTGTACTTAACAATTCCAAGGAATCGGGTTCCGACGTTCAGAGCGTTTTGAACAATAATATATCAGTTAACGCAAAAGCGGAGAATACCGTTTCACATTCAGGCACGTTATTGAAAGGTATAACAAGAATTAAAAAAGTGTCGGCGCGTGCCGGACGGCTTTTGCGGCTTTTCCTGAAGAAAACCGCGCTGTATTTATCCGGAAAGCCGATCGGTAAGAATATGTTTAAGCAGTCAGATCTGGAGAAGAATCCGATTTTTTTATGTATTGCATATTTCCCGCTGATGTTTCCCGTTCCGGCAATTTTAAATCCGCGGTCACATTATTCAAGATATATTTCACTCTGCGGGGCTGTGCTGACAGTCGCGGATTTGGCGGTTCTGCTTTTCTGCAGATTCTTATGCAATATATTGAGGACGGTTTTTACAAATACGGTAAATATGGGAACCTCGTTTGAACATATGGCTCTGAGCTATACCGGGTATCGTTTGATTTCGCTTACCGAGACAATCGGTCTTTTTCTGATTTTTATCATGTTCGTTTATTCTGCCGCAATGACGATTTTCGGACGTATGCCGAATTTTGCTTCCGAGCGCTTGTATAGGCTTTCTTTTCCTCAGAATAATAAAGAGAATGCCAGCGGAGCGAACGGCAGTGCGGACAACAGTGCGGACAACAGCATTAGCGTTTCAAGGCGCGGAATCGGAATATCGGACGGTGAAAGTTTCTCTGACTGCGGCGGACGGAAGAACTTCGGCGTACGAAATAATTGCGCCGCATCCGAAAATATCAGTGAACGGAAAAACGCCGGCGCAAGTACAGGAGACGATTCAGCCCCTATTAAGGTTATTTCCAGTTCGATTGCCGAAAGGGAAGCGGCAAAGGTTGGACGTGCCGCTGATTCTGATGAAAATGCTATGGTGAAAATTACCGGAGAACCTCTTGAAAATAGTAATACTGTTAATTCGGGGCAAAACACTTCGAATATAAGTCAAAATATTTCAGATGTAAATTTAAACACCGCGGCTGCAAACCAGAGCGTCGCGGCCGCAAATCCGGATACTGTCCGGGAAAACAAAAAGGCCGGCGTTTAATCGCCGGCAAAAAATAAGCCCGTCATCTTAAGGGTGATATGAACCATGAAAATTTTTGGGGTTCACTTCGCAATGATGACGGGTTCTTTGTATTATATTTTAATTATTCAGGCATTTGCGCAGATCTTTATGTCTTTGTGCAAATCTTTGTTTCGGGACTGAAACGGTTTTTAAGTGTGCTTGACCGGGACTATATTTCCGCTCAGAATTTTGTGAATTTCGGGTCGGCTTCTTTTTAATATTGCAACTTTTCCGTCTGATTCAAGAAAGCAGTGTGTGCTTTCTGCAAGAGTACATATTTTGCCGTCCGTAAGATTGGTCATAACATATCTGAGCTTCATTTTTACTCCGTTGTATTCCGTAAGTGAGGTTTTGATTTCAACAGCATCGCCGAAGCGCACGGTGCTTTTGTATTCACAGCTTACGGATATAACCGGACTTGTGATTCCTTCATTCTCCATTCTGTTGTACGAATAGCCGATTTTGCTCAGAAAATCTATTCTTGCTTCTTCCATCCAGCGTATATAGTTGGAGTGATGAATTATTCCCATTCTGTCTGTTTCATAGTACTGAGCATGGTGAATATACGGTGTAATTTCTTCTTTCAATTTTATGACTCTGCCTTTCTCGGTTTAAAAGGGGGTGTACACTTAAATAGGGAGCGAAGCCATCATAAGCTGTTCCGGCAGCGACCGGGACGGCCGCCGAAAAAAAGTGAGAGGATATTTTTCATCTTTAGAGCCTAACGCCTATAGAACCTAACGTCTTTAGAGCCTAACGTCTTTATGGCAGAACGTTTTTACAGCCGAATACCTTACCAGCTAAATGCCTTATAGTCGAATATTTTATGTCTTTTCACCGGAACGTCTTTAAAACCGAACATTTATACAGCTGAACGCCTTTACACTTGAATGTCTTGCAGACGCAGATATCTCATTTTTAATTACTTTGTAAAAGTGCTGCCGCGATTTTCTTGTGCGGATTTAATACAGTTCATACCGCATTGACAGACATGAGAGTACAAAAGGAGCGGCGGTTTCACAGCGAAGAATTCGTTGTCCGAGCCCTGCGGTTAAAAGTCCGGCTTCAGAACTTTTCCGAATTTCGTCGGTACTGAAACCTCCCTCAGGCCCTATCATAAATCTTATATCATGCGGAACCGGAGATTCTTGATTTTCGGTATGTATTCTTTCTTTTTCAAAGTCATCCAGAAGCCTGCCAAGCTTTACCGTCGGATATTCACCCTTCTCGTCTCCCTCATAGCATACAAAACATAGCTCTCCGCCACTCATCGCCTCAACGGCTTCCTGAAGTCCGCCGATAAAAGATACTTGCGGAACGATTCCTCTTCCGCATTGCTTAGCCGCTTCGAGTGCAATACTTTTAAATCGCATGAGTTTTTTTTCCGCATTTTCTTCTCTCAGCTTTGCGATACACCGTTCGCTTTCGAAAAATACGATTTCAGAGACTCCGCATTCTACCGATTTCTGTACTATCGTATCTGCGCGGTCACCTTTGGGCAGCGCCTGAAACAGATGCGCGCTGTACGGCGGCTCGGTTGAATTTGCCGTGCGGCCCTTTATTTTTGCCCTTACCTCCAGAGGGGTAATGCTGTCAATTACGCATGTATACTCGTTTCTTGAAAAATCGCAGAGAGTTATGCCGTCTCCGACTCGCATGCGCAGAGCAAGCGAAATATGGCGGGCGTCACTGCCGGTTATGACGGCATAACCGCCGTTTACGGCTGTATTGTCGATAAAAAAACGCGGCATAGCTGTGACTATTCCTTTCTATAATACTACAAAGTCTGATTTGACCGCAACGTTTCGAGTTTTTGCCTGCAAAATCGCTGTTTTTGACATCTTACAGCTTACTCTCCCGCGGTCTTTATTTTCTTGTCATCAGAAGACCTGTCCAATCGTTTTCGTGAAGCTCCTCAAGCTTGTCAAATCCCTGAGCTTCCATTGCCTGTATAACCTCTTTGCACTGAGGATCGATGATTCCGGACAAAACGATATATCCGCCGCTTTTTACAGCACGTCCGGTATCCGGCGCCATACGGAGGATAATATCCGCGGTAAGATTTGCCGTAACAATATCCGATCCGTCAGGAGCCGATGCGAGAAGGTCTCCCTCCGTGCAGAGGATTACATCAGAGACACCGTTTTTTTGGATATTCTCATTTGCGACTCGAACGGACATCGGATCGATATCATATGCGCTGACATGCGAGGCTCCGAGCTTCGCCGCGCAGATTGCGAGGATACCGCTTCCTGTTCCGACATCGACGACGCGGTCTCCGGGTTTTATGATTTTTTCGAGCAAAGCTGCGCATAGACGGGTTGTCTCGTGAGTTCCGGTACCGAATGCCATACCGGGATCCATGATTATTATTACATCGTCCGGTCCGCGCTCATAAGAATCCATACGCCACTCCGGAACAACTGTGATATGTCTGCCGATGGAAACCGGATAATAATATTTTTTCCAGTTGTCTGCCCAGTCCTCCTCGTTCAGTCCCTCAAGAGAAACGCTCACGTTCATGCCGAGATCTTTGAAACGCTGCCGCGCGAATGCCGCTGCCTCGGATGCGTTTACCTCCTTCGGTATAAATACCGAAACCGCCGCGTCGGTTTTATTTTTCAGCGAATCGTCGATAAGCTCTCCGTACATTGAATTATATTCTTCTATATCGCTGTTGTCCTCTATCATAAGATGAGAATCCAGCATCGTCATTACCGCGCTTACCTGTTCCACCTGTTCCGGCGTGCATATTGCTTTGATTTTCGTCCAGTCGCTCATATATGTCCTTTTCCGCCCGCGGGCGTTATACTTTTAAAAATATTTTTGAAGCGATACTTCTGAAATAATATTCCGCAGGTAATACTTCGAACAAAATATTTCGGAATAAGTATTTTGAAATTATCTGTGTCAGGATTTTTTGTTTTTGAAAATTCTGTCTGCGAATCTCTTTTTCTTCTGATGATTTTTTTCCGCGAAAGTATCTGCAAATTGTCTCAGCAGCTCTTTCTGGTTATTGTTCAGATTCGTGGGGGTTTCAATAACGGCCTTGAAAAGAAGGTCTCCGCGGTTTCTCGGATTGTTTATATTCGGAACGCCCTTTCCGCGCAGAGTAAAGACTGTGCCGCTCTGTGTTCCTGCCGGAATAGTATATGTGGTTTCACCATCGAGAGTAGGCACTGTTATTTCAGCGCCGAGAGCGGCTTCTGGATATGTTACCGGAATGTCGCAGTATATATTCATGCCGTCCCGCTCGAAAAAATCATGAGGACGAACGTTTACCAGCACGAGAAGATCTCCGTTTCCTCCGCCGTTTCTTCCTGCGTCGCCCTGACCACGGTTTGCAATCCGCTGCCCGTTGTCTATTCCCGCCGGGATCGTAACTTCCATCTTTTTAGTAACTCTGATGTATCCCTTTCCGGAGCAGTTGGAGCATGGTGTTTTAATTATCTTGCCTGTTCCGTGACAGCGTTCGCAGGACGAAGTTGTCTGAAACATGCCGAGGGCTGTTCGTTTTGTTGTTTTGACCTGTCCGCTGCCTCCGCAGTTCGGGCATGTCTCCGCGCTCGTTCCCTTCGCGGCTCCGGAGCCTGAACAGTCCGGACATTTTTCAATTCGGTTGAAGGAAACGTCCTTCTTGCAGCCGAAAACGGCTTCCTCAAAGGAAAGCGTCACGCGGCACTGTATGTCACTGCCCTGCATTGCGGCGTTGCGGCGCGATCCTCCTCCGCCGAAAATTCCTCCCAGAATATCGCCGAGGTCGAAATCCATTCCGCCGCCGCCGAAGCCCCCGAAATCAAATCCGCCGAAGCCTCCGCCACCTCCTGCGGACGGGTCAAGTCCATCAAAGCCGTACTGATCGTATATACTTTTCTTTTTCTCATCTGACAGGACGGCGTACGCCTCGTTTACTTCCTTGAATTTCTTTTCGGCTTCCTTATCTCCCGGATTCATATCCGGATGGTACTTCTTTGCCATCGAGCGGTAAGCCTTTTTTATTTCTGCGTCCGAGGCACCCTTATTTATGCCGAGTACCTCATAATAATCTCTCTTATCAGCCATCGTTATGACTATTCCTTTTCCATAAAATCAGTTTTAAGCACACAAACAGAGGGAAAACGTTTCCAGTTCCCTCTGTTTATATGTTTATCCATTGCCCGGCACGGCAATAACCACGCCACGGCTGACTTTCACAAGCTTTTATTTGTTTTCGTCTGTTTTATCCTCGAAGTCTGCATTGTAATAAGTGTTTCCGTCGGCTCCGCCGTTTCCGCTGTTTTCGCCGGCCTGAGCTCCGCCGTCCTGCGCGCCGGTCTGAGCGCCGCCCTGCTGAGCGTAAAGCTTTTCACTTATCTTATAGAAAGATTTCTGAAGGGCTTCAGTATCCGCTTTAATATCGTCGGAAGAGCCGTTTTTCAGGGTTTCTCTCAGTTTATCCACAGCGGCGCGGACCTCGGACTTTTCATCCTCGGTTACCTTGTCGCCGAGCTCATCAAGAGTCTTTTCGCTCTGATAAATCAAGCTTTCAGCGGTGTTTTTGACGTCGATATTTTCCTTGAATTTCTTGTCCTCTTCGGCATATTTTTCGGCGTCCTTGACAGCGCGGTCTATATCGTCCTTACTCATGTTTGAAGACGAGGTGATTGTGATATGCTGCTCTTTGCCAGTGCCTTTATCCTGAGCGCTGACGTTAACTATACCGTTCGCGTCGATATCAAAGGTAACCTCAATCTGAGGTACGCCTCTCGGAGCGGGAGCGATTCCGTCGAGTACGAAACGTCCGAGCGTGGTATTTCCGCTTGCCATTTCGCGCTCTCCCTGAAGAACGTGAATTTCAACCGATGTCTGACCGTCAGCTGCAGTAGAATATATCTGGCTCTTCTTAACCGGTATCGTCGTGTTACGGTCGATTATTCTGTTGAATACGCCGCCGAGAGTTTCTATGCCGAGTGAAAGAGGAGTTACGTCAAGGAGAAGAAGATCCTTAACCTCGCCGCCGAGAACTCCGGCCTGCACAGCCGCGCCTATCGCTACGCACTCGTCGGGATTTATGCCCTTGAAAGGATCTTTTCCGATGAAGTTTTTAACTGCGTCCTGTACGGCGGGAATTCTTGTGGAGCCGCCGACAAGAAGCACGCGATCCACCTGATTTACATTCAGTCCCGCGTCGGAGAGAACTCTCTTTGTCGGTCCCATTGTAGCTTCAACAAGATCGGCTGTCAGCTCATTGAACTTAGATCTTGTGAGAGTAGCCTCAAAGTGTTTCGGACCGTTTGCATCTGCGGTGATAAACGGCAGATTGATCTGCGCACTCGTCATTCCGGAGAGCTCGATCTTGGCTTTTTCAGCCGCTTCCTTGAGTCTCTGAAGCGCCATTTTATCCTTGCGGAGATCTATCCCTCCGTTTTCCTTCGCAAATGTATCTGCGATCCAGTCTATAATGCGTTTGTCAAAATCATCTCCGCCGAGACGGTTGTTTCCGGCAGTTGCAAGTACTTCAAATACGCCGTCGCTTATTTCGAGGAGCGAAACGTCGAAAGTACCTCCGCCGAGGTCGTAAATCATTATCTTCTGATCTACTTCCTTATCCAATCCGTATGCGAGAGCCGCCGCCGTCGGCTCGTTTATAATACGCAGAACTTCAAGTCCGGCAATTTTTCCGGCGTCCTTTGTCGCCTGACGCTGCGCGTCCGAGAAGTATGCCGGTACGGTAATTACAGCCTTGTTTACCTTTGTTCCGAGAAACGCTTCGGCATCCGCTTTCATCTTCTGAAGTATCATCGCGGAAATTTCCTGCGGCGTATATGCCTTGTCATCTATATTTACCTTGAAATTTGTACCCATTTCGCGTTTGATTGAAATGACCGTGCGGTCGGGATTGGTAATCGCCTGGCGTTTTGCAACCTGGCCTACCATTCTTTCTCCGGTTTTTGAAAAAGCAACAACGGACGGAGTTGTTCTCGCGCCCTCCGGATTTGTGATTACAACAGGCTCTCCGCCTTCAAATACAGCAACGCAGCTGTTTGTAGTACCAAGGTCTATACCTATAATTTTTTCCATAATATTTTCCTCCTGATTAAATAAATTTTTATTTATTTGCTGTGCATCTTATTCATTTTGCATCATGTTTTTTAAAATTCAGTTGTTATTTATACGTCTTATATGTCCGTGAGACCGATTTTTGTACCGTCGGCTCTGAACAGGGCAATGGCAGAATAGCAGAGCTTTTCAATTTGCGACCTTGACCATTGCGAATCTTATCACACGGTCGCCCTTTTTGTAACCATGCTGAAATACCTCGGCTATGACGTTTTCTCCGAGACTGTCGTCCTCGCAGTGCATAATCGCGTTGTGAAGATTCGGGTCGAAAGCATCGCCCGGATTTCCGAAAGATTCGATTCCGAGTTTTTCAAGCGCGCCCGAAAACTGTTTGAGCGTCATTGCGACTCCCTCTACAATTTTGTCTCCGTCTGTATATGACGCCGCGCGTTCGAGGTTATCGGCTATTGGAAGCAGTATTTTCAGCGCGTCCGCGTAAGCATCCGCGTATAGTCCTTCGCGCTCTTTCTGGCTTCTCTTTCGGAAGTTATCATATTCGGCGACAACATGGAGATACTTGTCGTTGAGTTCAGCGAGCTTATTTAAAATTTTGTCGGCTTCTTTCTTTGTGAGTGTGACCTCTTCCTCGGCCTTGTCCTTCCGGCCGATTTTCTTTTTGCCCTTTTCGGCTTTGCCGCCCTGTTCCGCGTCCTGTTCCGCGCCGATTTTCTTATCGGTGTCGGCATCCTCTTCCGCGCTTAAGTTTTCCTCATTCGCGTCTGCTTTGTCCTCCGCCGTCTTGTCTTCCACTGTATTGTCCCCCGCCATATTAGTCTCTGTCCTATTATTCTCCGCAGTGTTATCTCCTGCCGTATTGTCCTCAGCGAATAATTTTTCTCCCGCCTCGGTTTCAGACTCCTCGGTTGCGCCTATCCCTTCATTTTTTATTTTATCCCAATTTTTTTCCTTGTTCTTTTCCTTTTCTCTGCCGTTCCTTTTCTCAGCCATTTTCATCCTGCCTTTCATTACTGTTTTTTACTTCGGCGCTGCGCGCTGTCATCTTCACGAAAATTCATACCGTCGGCGGATATATCGCCGTCTATCATACCGCTTATATTGCGTGAAAACTGTTCAATCATTGCGATAACTCTGTTATACTTCATTCTGCACGGACCGATTACTCCGATTGCTCCTACTGTGCGGCCGCCGCGCATTATTTTTTTGAAAATCAATGATGACTGTCTCATTGAGCTAAGCCCGTTTTCCGAACCTATATATATATTGATTCCTTCATTTTCGCCGCGCTTTACCATATCCAGAATGTCATTTTTCTGTTCAAGCGATTCGAGAAGCCCTCCGAGCTTTTCGGGATCTGCGTATTCCTGATACTGCAAAAGATGATTTACGCCTTCGAGGCGGAGCTCGCCGTCTTCCTCTCCGAGTACCGAATAGACCGCTTCCATAATGTGGTCGGTAATATCGCCGCAGCCAAATGCCGCGAGTCTCATCCTCAGTCTTATAATATCGGATAGTGTAATAGAATCGATTGCCCGCCCGGAAATTTCCTCGTTGAGACAGATTTCAATCTGCTCCGCCGCCGCTTCTGTAATTCCGGGAGCGCTGATATACACTGTTTTTGCGCAGTGACGTCCGCCTGTTTCGACAACCATTACCAGGAGCATGGTGCCGCTGTCTATATGAAGCGTCTGAAACTGCAGAACTGACTCGGCGCTGAGAGAGGGGCGCGCCGTAAGCGACGCATAGTTCGTCATCATGGACATTAAGTGGCTTGCCCGGTCGAGAATTTTGTCAAGCTCGGCCGCGCGCGCTCTTACAAGCTGATTGAGCTCGCTTAGCTCGTTTGCGGTCATGCGGTAACTGTCCATAAGACCGTCAACATAGAATCTGTATCCTCTTTCCGACGGAACACGTCCTGCCGATGTATGCGGCTGTCTGAGATAACCCATCTCCTCAAGCTCAGCCATTTCATTTCTTATTGTAGCGGAAGAAAATGCAATCTGACCGCTTTGTGTCAGATATTTTGAACCGACCGGTTCGCCGCCGGAAATATAGGCGTCAATGATTGCGCGCAGAATAAGTTTTTTTCGTTCGCTCAAATCGCCCCCGCGACGTTCCATCTTCTTTTAGCCACCCTTCACAGCCTTAAACACGGTGAGCAAACGGAATGCAGGGTCTGAGACTTTTTGCTGCGGTTCTGACTTACCGTAATATCGGCTTTAAAATCAGTTTGTTAGCACTCTCGGTTGTCAAGTGCTAAACACTGTATAAAATTTACCATTTTTTCCGGACAAAATCAACACTATTTTGCGTATTAAATGTTAACATTATTTTAATTAATCTCTGTATTGAGAAGAGAGCGCCAAACTTCTTTACTTTTTTCCTTTTTTATGATACAATACGTTAAAGCTGAAGCTTTAACGTACAAGTTTCGTTTCGCTGTTAAGAACAGCGATTTTGCAAAGCAAAACCTCGAAACATTGCGTTGCTTTCAAAATCCCGAGAGCAGACGGAAGCTGACGCTTTAACGTATTTTCCCGAAAATTCGCTTTTCCGCGTCTCCGAGATCCTGAAAAATAAAATCGGGACGGCTTTGCGGAGGCGCGCAGCTTACATCGTCGGCTGAGGTTTCGCCGGAAAGCACGAGACAGGCAGTGACTCCGAAATTTTTTCCCAGTGCTATATCGGTGTAAAGGCGGTCTCCGAAAATGCACATCCGATCCCGGTCTACGCCCGATTTTGCGGATATCATGTCAATTGTCGGCTCGTACGGCTTTCCGAGATAAACCGGCGCGGCTCCGGTTGCGGCCGTTACAAATGCCGAAACCGCACCGCTGTCGGGAATGAATCCGTTTTCAGTGGGACAGTTGAGGTCCGGATGCGTTGAAAAATACTCAGCGCCTCTGCGAACATAAGTGCATGCTCTTTCAAGCTTGCGGTAGCTCAGAGAGGTGTCAAAGCTTGTCACGACGATGTCCACGTTCTCGTCGGTTCCGTCAGAAAGACTGATTCCGCTTTCTTCAAATTCAGAACGCAGCTGGTCAGTTCCGACAAGATATACCTTTTTGCCGCTTCTTTCGCGGCGGAGAAACTCCGCAGTAACATCTCCCGATGTCATAATTTCGCCGGGCTGCGGTTCAAAGCCCATGCGTCCCAGTTTTTTCAGGTAAAATTCGTGTACATTTGAGGCGTTGTTGGTGAAAAAGAGAATTTTTTTCCCGTTTTCTCTGAGCCGCCGGATAAAACTTACCGCGCAGTCAAAGACATTTTCTCCTAAATATATTGTTCCGTCCATATCAAAAATAAACAGTTGTTTATCGTCTGGTATTGTTTTCCGCTTCATAATATGTAAACCTCCGAATTCCTGCCTGGAAAGTCCGCTTTATACTGCGACCGAATTAAGACGTCTGCCCCGTAAGAAAAGGTTTTTAAAGTTGGTTTTAAAGTAGTTTAAAAATAGTGAAAATCGTTTGGAAGTAGTTTGAAATTGTTTTATAGAACAGCGTCCGTTTTTCTGCTTTGCCGGGGAATTTTTGAAAAATTTCGCATTGCCGTATTATTATACACTTATAAAGGAGAAATGTCTACCACATTTTAAAGATATTTGTTTTTCAGTATAAAATCTTTTCGCATCACATTAGGAAGGCATGGTATTTATTATGAAAAATGTAATTGGAATTGATATAGGAGGAAGCACGACAAAAATCGTGGGATTTTCCGACGGTGGAGAGCTTATAGAACCAATGGCCGTTAAGGCTGCCGATCCGCTTACGTCGGCATACGGAGCTTTTGGAAAATTTACAAATCAAAACAAAATACGGCTTGACGAAGTCGATCGGGTTATGATTACGGGAGTTGGTTCTTCCTATATAAATAAAGATATTTTCGGGCTTCCGTGTGAAATCCGTCCGGAATTTGACTGCATCGGCAAGGGTGGACTTTGGCTTTCCGGACTTAACGAGGCAATTGTAGTCAGCATGGGCACCGGTACGGCAATGGTATATTCAAAGCGCGGCGTCGCGCCGGTCTATCTCGGCGGTACCGGCGTGGGCGGAGGTACTCTTGTCGGGCTTTCGCGCATGCTGCTCGGAACCGACAATACAGAGCATATTTTCAGTCTCGCGGAAACCGGCGACATTTCCAATATAGACCTTCGGATATCCGACATGACAAGCCGGGATATTCTTCCCGGAATGCCCGGAAATATGACCGCCGCGAATTTTGGAAATGTTGATGATCTCGCCTCGATTAACGACAAGGCGCTGGGACTTATAAATATGGTTTTTGAGACAATTGGCATGTGCGCAATTTTTGCCTCCCGCGCGTATAATCTGAGAGATATTGTACTCACCGGAAACCTGACGCGCGCGCCGATTGCAAAGAAAACATTCGATACATTGAATAAAATGTTCGGTGTGAATTTTATAATACCCGAAAATTCATTTTTTTCGACGGTAATCGGGGCCGCGCTTTAAAACATTCAGCTGTTCTGAGAAGGCGACGGATTAAGTCCGGGGCCAGCGCCTCCGATACCGTCGGTGACCGCTCCGCTGATATTGTCGTTACGGTCATTATTGTCTTTACTGTCCACGGCTCCCTGCGCCGCGCTGTCGTTCGTTTTATTATCGTCGTTGTCGCGGCCGCATGATACAAAGGAAGCCGCGGTAAGACAGAGCGCGGATAAAACCGCTGTTAAAATGAGAAATTTTTTCAAGATTTTTCTCCTTTCCGCCGGGGTGCGGCGTATTGTTTGACGCAATATAAAGCACGTATCGCAATGTACCGCAATACATCATTGCAAATATACAGTAATATATTGCAAATATACAGCAATATACCGCGGCGTACTGCATATACCGCAAATATACCGCGCCTTTTTATTATGAACGATTTTATCTTTTTTATGTAACGGCTGTATATAATCTTTCTTTTTTCGTTTTCCTATTTACTTTTTTTCGGATTTATAGTATAATCTTTAATACAAAATTCAGTATGAATGAAAGGTATGGTCGTAAAAATGTCAAATAAAGTACTTGTAGAAACTTCTGCACGTCATGTACATATTACCGAGGAGCAGATAGAAATTCTTTTCGGAGCCGGAGCAAAACTTACACACAAAAAGGATTTGAGCCAGCCGGGGCAGTATGCCTGCGAAGAAAGGGTAACGATTGTCGGACCTAAAAAGCCTATCGCGAATGTGATCATTCTCGGTCCGGCAAGAGGCAAGGCGCAGGTTGAAGTGTCGTTTACCGACGCCCGCACGCTCGGAATTGAAGCTCCTGTCCGCGAAAGCGGCGATGTTGCTGGAACCCCCGGATGCAAGCTTGTAGGACCGTGCGGCGAAATTGAACTTTCTGAGGGTGTGATTATCGCTAAGCGCCATGTACATCTCGACCCTGCGACGGCAGAAAAGTTCGGGCTGAGCGATAAACAGATTGTTTCGCTTAAAATTGATAATGGGCTTGGAAGAAGCACTGTATATGGTGATCTTGTCGTAAGAGTGAATGAGAACTTTGCGCCCGCCGTGCATCTCGATACAGACGAGTCAAACGCGGCCTGCGCTTTCGGCAAATGCTACGGAGAGCTTATATAACTTATATAAAATGTAATTGGCTGACAGATTGATAATCTGAATAGCTGAGATAAATTTAAACGGCGCTTGCCTGAACCGTATAAATCGGCCGGTGAGATAAGGTAATTAATAGAAATAAAATAGTCGACATAAATAAAAAAGTCCCTCTTATGTCTCCTTCACATAAGGAAGTGAGGAGACGAGGACGATTCTGACAAATTACGGTATAGTCATTTGTGGCTATGCCGTTTTTTGTTCCTTTGTACGTTTCTGTTTCAAGCGCTCTTGGAACATTTCTTCATATTCTTTAGCAGATGGGGCTGTTATGATACCTACTTCGTTGTAGTAAATGTCAATTGGATATACGTTTTTGCCATTTATGACCTGCTTCTGTATAAGCTTTTTTCATATCTGTTTCCCTTTGAAGAGAGTTCCTGCCGAAGCCCCATTTACAATATCATAAATTGCTTCGGGATGTTTTCCATTTGTAATGACCGTATCTATGCCCTGCAAGGTTGCAAGTTCCGCAGCCTGTAATTTTGTTTTCATACCGCCTGTTCCACGCCTTGAGCCAGCTCCTCCTGCGAGGGAGTATATACTTTCGTCAATTCTGTCTATTTGTTCAATCAACTTTGCTTTAGGGTGCACACGAGGGTCGCTATCATATAATCCATTTATATCTGAAAGGATAATAAGACTTTTAGCTCTGCAAAGAACAGCAACAACCGCTGATAGCATATCATTATCCCCGAACAGTCTATCTTCAGACTCAATCTCTGTATAGCTGACTGAGTCATTCTCATTCACAACTGGGATAATCCCCATTTCAAGTAGAGAATTAAAGGTATTTATCAAGTTATCTTTTTTCTCTTCTTGCTCAATATCATTAGCATTTAAGAGAATTTGACCAACTGTTTTATCGTAATCTCCGAAAAACTTATCATAGAGGTACATAATACTGCACTGTCCTACTGCGGCAGCAGCTTGTTTCATTCGCATACTTGTTGGTTTGGTTTTCATATTCAGTTTGTTGCAGCCAACAGCGATTGCTCCAGATGAAACCAAAACAACTTCATATCCCATATTTTGAATATCAGATAAGACGCATACAGGGCGATCTATTGCTCTTAAATCGCTTTTGCCGACATCATTTGTCAGTGTAGAAGTTCCTACTTTTACCACAATACGATTTTGATATAATCCCATATTATTACACCTCAACAATGGTTGCCGTGTGCTTTGTATATGGTAAAAACTTAGATAAAATATCTTCTGTCTTTACTTTCATATATCTTGTTGTTGTGCCATCACTGCAACCATAATATTTCTCGTTTAGGATATCCTTATCAAATACAATCTGCACATTATGTGTACTGTCAAGCAAAGCGCTAAATACCGTTGTTGCACCGATTTTTGTTCCAAGCATTGTATCCATTTTCTCAGCGGGGGCAAAGGAAAGGCGTGATACACCAAGTGCTGTACTAAAATCTTTAGAGCGAAAAGGTTTATTTCCACAAGTAATAAAAAGGTAAAACTCCGTCTGCTGTCTGTTGCAGAGGAATAAAGTTTTAACCATTTTCATATCGAGCCTTTCATTTATTGCTACACAATCTTCCATCGTAACAGCTTCGTCAGTATCTACACGCTCAAATGAAACATTCAACTTTTCAAGAGTTTTGTAAACCATCTTTTGAAGATTTGTTTTTATTGTATCGGGAGCTTGACGCTTTATTTCGCTAACATAAAACATAATAATTACCTCTTTGTCTTGATTTTTCTGCTTTTTTATTGTATCATACCTACAATCATTTGAAAAGCGAATGTTTATCATCTGTAAAATCACAATTTCAAATGTAAGGAGAGAATAGTTATGGATATGAACATCTTAAAATATATGGCGTTTATAAAAACTGTGGATTGTGGCAGTTTTACAAGAGCTGCTGAAATTCTCAATTATTCACAGTCTGGAATCAGCAGAATGATTGGAGATTTAGAAAAAGAATGGAAAGTTGCTTTGCTTGAACGCAGCCGAACTGGTGTAAAACTTACATCTGACGGCACTAAACTTTTGCCGTATGCCCGTAGTGTTTGCGAGGAATATCAAAAACTCCAAATGCAAATAGATGATTTGAACGGTTTGCAATCGGGACTAATCCGCATTGGTACAATTTCAAGTATAGCAACTCATTGGCTCCCCAATATAATAGCTGAATTTCAAAAAAAATACCCAAACATTGACTATGAACTGCTTCTCGGTCATTATGCCGATATAGAGGAATGGATATTGGAAGGACGGGTTGATTGCGGCTTCCTGCGATTACCAACCATTCCAGATTTAGATACCCAATTTTTGGAACAAGACAGATTGCTTGTGGTACTTTCTCAAAATCATCCACTTTCAAATTGTGAAAAATTTCCTGTTACTGCACTTGCTGATTATCCATTTATACTTCTTGAAAAAGGACAAAAAGCAGAAATATCTGAACTTTTGGGGGAATGCAACGTAAAACCGAACATTCACTTCACAACAGTTGATGATTATGCTGTTATGTCTATGGTAGAAAAGGGGCTCGGCATTGCTATATTACCAGAATTGATTTTAAAAAGGAGTCCTTATAACATCATTGCTAAAGAATTGGATGTACCTGCTTATAGAAATTTAGGAATAGCTATAAAGGATAAAAAAACAACATCACTCGCAGTCAAACGGTTTTTGGAGTATTTACAATACAGATAGAGGAAATACCATATCAACACGAGGTGCAGAAGGTTACAAATCGTTTCACAATCACTTTCCGAAAGACAAAGGCGGCAGAGATTTCTTCCTGCCGCCGATATCACTTATGCAAAAATAATTTCTTTGTTTACAATCTCCCTTGCACACGCCCGAATGTTATTCATTTGTCCGACCTATTTTAAGGTGTTTACTTCTTTTAGTTGCGCTGTAAGCATTTAAAAAATCTATAGGGTCTTAGGGGCTTTTTACTCCTAACAAGCGAATTTGGTTAGCCAAATTCAGTGCTTG
>CDYR01039494.1_pt1 | contig 16489 bp, 16 predicted proteins | sample 557691 | NCBI WGS metagenome assembly CDYR01 (sample SAMEA3182103, study PRJEB8094) | gut metagenome | biome: human; feature: gut; material: Stool; isolation source: human stools | place: Canada | collected 2013-02-19 | reverse complement strand
GTCGCACTTCCGCCGCGCGTTTCTCCGAACGAAAAACGCAACGGATCGGACGATCCGTTGCGCCTGTCTATAAACGGTCCTCGCTTCCGCCGACGTCAGTCCGAGCCGCCCTCCATATACTCCAACTGCCATTGCAGCTCTCCGGCGACTTCGCGAAGCGTTCCGTCCGCCGAAGCCGCACACAGCTGCTCCCAAAGCTTCACCCGTTCGCACAAAGAGGGCGAGACGGTCGCCAGCGAGCGCATCAGCATCACCAGCCCCCGGCCGACAAAACTCTCCAAATCGCCTCGCCGGGCGATCCGGTCTGCCTGTTCGAAAAAACGGTCGGCCCATGCGCGGTTCTTTTCCGCGCGGATAGCCGACGCGGCCGTCAGCAAGCCGGCATACCGCTTCATCGGCTCCGGCGAGCCCATCCATTCCAAAGCCATATCCGGAGCATCGGGCGCATGGCGGAACAGCGCGCTGACGACCTGTTCGACCAACTCGGTATTGGTCAGACCGTCCGCCCACTCCCGCATCTGAGCGGCAGTCACTTCCGAAGGGTCGTCGACAAAGGCGGCCGCGAGCTTCAGCTCCCGAACCTGCTGCCTGAAAAGAAACAAGGCGAAAGCATGCGCCGGAGCGTACGCTTTCGCGATCTCCCTGATCGTCGGCACGGAAACGCCGTAGCTGAGCGGATAGTCGAGACCCCGGCTGCGCATGGCATCGACGACAGCCCCGTTCATTTCCACCTTCAGCCGGCGCAACAGACCGATCATTCGCTGGGTATCGTCCATGTCCCGGCTATTTGACCGACGTCACGGGCAACTCGATCACCTGCCCGAACTGATACAAAGGCAGACGGCTCTGCGCGATTTCGCGATTGCCGTCCATCAGCCGGCAATTCACCATGTCGGCCACGCGGTAAAGAATCGTGCCGCGCGAATCCTTCGAAGCGCGACGCTCCGGAGCCAAGCTCTGTGCCTTGTTCTCGGGAGCGAGCTCCAGCAGGACGGGCCGACCCGACAGATCGTCCGCGGACAGCAAGCCGGCGGTATCAGAAAAACGGCAGACGACCGTCGCCGGCTCGTCCTTCGACGGCACGACGCTGAATTCCCGGACGATTCTTTGACGGAACTGCTTGCCCAGAAACAGCGACAGATACTCCTGCTCCAGCCGGTCGATCTCTTCAAGCGCAGCCTTCAGGCCCGCGCCGAACACGTTCTCGCCCGCCTCGCCCGTCACCAGATCGATCCGATGGCGCCGCAACGAGAAGATCGCATTGGCGGCATCCTGCGCCATCGACTCGGGACTTTTCTCGACGAGGCTCAGCCGATCGACCGACACCTTGACGAACGAGGTATCGCTGTCCAGATAAGACACCGCCTCGCAACGGTCGGGAACAGGCCCGCGAAGCGGACCCGCGCAGTCCCATGCAGGAGGCAGAGGCTTCTGGCCGGCAGCGGACGCCGCTACGAACCCTTCCGGAGTCACGTCGTAAATTCTCAGCGGGCTCTTGTCGGGATTGTCCAACGCATACACTTCGGCCGGATCGGCTTCCTGAGCCGCGCAGAGCGTCGCGCTCTGAATCGTGTAGATGTCTTTGTCCGCGAGCGGAGCCATCACGCCCAGAAGTTTCTGAGCGAAGCGGGCATACGGGCCCACTCGCACGCTCTCCCTTTCGGCAACGACCTGCACGCGAACCACCGAGCGAGGCAACGCATAGGCCACCGTATTCCCCTCCATCGGCTTGGACGGCTTGTAAGCTTTCACTTGAGCCGACGCGCCCGCAACAGTCAGGGAACCCGCCAGCACCGAAATCATCAGCTTTCTCATAATCATCCTTTTAGTTTATGTCCGTCGGCATCCTCCTCGGGACACCGAACCAAACAAAGTTATACTATTTTTCCAAAAAGAGACTTACATCTTCAGGTAAAAATCGCCCGTCAGCTCTTTGTAACGGGCACTGTACCCTCGGCGGTCTTCGGCTTCGATCACGAGCGTCTCCTCCTGCAAATCCTGCCGCCGGGGGGAAAACTCCGCGCACAGCCGCCTGACGGGACCGCCCGGAACCGTATGCACGGCCAGTGCGCGCACCTGGTACAATCCCTCGTTCAAAGCCGATGCCGCAAAGTCGCATGCGGTCTCGGCAGGCAAGATTACCGACAACCGTCCGGAGGGAACGAGCAACCGCGCAGCCCCTGCGGCCAGATCGGCATAGGACAGGAACTCCGCATGCCGCGCTGCCGTGCGGGCCGGATCGGGCGATTTGAGCGATGCGACGAAATAGGGAGGATTCGACACGATCCGATCGTACCGGACCGTGCATCCGGCCGCGAAATCGGCGAACGGACGACGGTAAAGAGTCAGCCGGCCGGCCCAAGGCGATGCGGCGAAATTGCCCTCGGCATCGAGACAGCTCCCCTCGTCGATCTCGACGGCGTCGATCCGGGCCGACGGATTGCGCTGGGCCAGAATCAGCGCGATCACTCCCGTTCCCGTACCGACGTCGAGCATCCGCCCGCCCGCCGGCGCCGAATCGCACCATGCGCCGAGCAGCACGCCGTCGGTGCCCACCCTCATCGCCGAGCGGGGCTGACGGACGGTGAACCGTTTGAAAGCGAAATAGTCGTTGGCCATCGTCTTGCAATCGAGGCGGAAAGGTACGAAAAATCGCCACAGAGACAAAATAATCGGGGGAGAGCCGAAGCTCTCCCCCTTTCAAATATCGACCGAAAAAATTATTTCACGTACTGAGTCACGCCCGTCATGCCTCTCTGGCCCAAATAAGGACGAATATTGCCTTTCAGGGCGATCTTGACCCGATAGTTCAGCTTATTGTCGGCCAGATTCAACGCATCGCGGATCGGGCCTTCGGGCAACTCTACGGCGATCACCTCGCTGGCTTTCTTGGCCGTGCGCTTGTCGGAGAGCAGAATATTGGTCTTGACCGAAACGGTCTGGGCGTACTGGGCGTTCTCCTCCACGCTCGTGCCGTCGACCACGCCGACGATATAACCGGTGATCCACACGTCGCTCTCCTCCTGCGGAAGGCCCTTGACCGCCGTGATATTGTACGGGTGCTGGGCCGTACCGTCCCCGTTAAGCGGAATCACCTCGATCGTGAACATCAAAGGAGCATAGGGAGGTATCTCGGTGGTGGTGGAGGTCCCGGCCTGACCGGTGCTGCCGTAGCCGTACGTAGAAGTGAAAAGGGCTTCGGCCGTCTCCCCGTACCTCATTCCCTTGATGGCCTCATAGAAGCCGCGGACTACCGACGTATCCTCCGACTTGAGCGACACCACGAGCGAGTCGTACTTGGACAAGCTGCTGTTATCGTAGATGTGGTACTTGCGCGCCGTATCGGCGATATTCGTGTCGAAGACGAATCCGTCCATAAAACGCCCCACATAGTAGACGTAAGCTATCGAGTCGTCCTTGACCGTCGCGGTATCGAGCCCCGTGCGGAGCGACCGGCGGTAAAGCCCCGTCTTCAGCGTGTCGGCTATGGTCTGTCCCCAGTTACGGGACGCATACTGAGCCACTTCGTTGCTCTCGTCCCGAAGCGGGTCCGAAATGATCTTCTTCAGCTCCAGATCCATGATGATAGGCGTCTGGGCCGGAACGCTCGATACCTGCCCCTGATACCCTCCGGTAAACGACCGGCCGTAGTTGCCGTAAGCGAGCGTATAAGGAACGTATACCCGGACGCGATCCCCCTCGTTCATCGTACCCACGGCGTCGTACACGCCCTGAGGCAGGTCGCCGTTCTCGTAGAACTGAATCATCTGGGGCACATAGTGCGTAAAGTACTCGAAAGTACCCTGCTCGACGGCTACCGCGCTGTCGCGCGTGACGAACACGTCGCCGTCGACCATGATCCGGCCGGTATAGTTCAACTGTATCCAGTCGTACTCGACCGGGGGCTTGATCACTCCCGAGGCGGAGTGCAGTTTCTTGATGTAAATGCCCGAAGGCTGCTTCTCCGCGCCGTCGCCGTACAGGCCCACCCATGCGTCGAAAGCGGCCATCTGCTTCTCGCCCAGATTATCCGAAGGCTCCTTGGCACAGGAAGCGGCCACGATCGCGACGATCGACACGGCCCATGCAATGCGAACTGCTTTATTCATTCTTAATCACTTTTTCGATATAGACAAACCATCTCGTCGCCTGATCGCCGTCCACGACGCCCGTATTCCCGCTGCCGTAAGCCAGATCCGAAGTGACGAACAACTGAAGCGAGTCGCTCTCGCGGGCGCCTTGCAACCCGTAAGTAAGTCCCCGGATCATCGGCGTCGCTCCGAGCACGACCCGCTGAGGCTCGAAGCTCCAATACTCCGTATTCAGCACGGTATCTCCTTCGACCAACGAACGGATATTCGTATAATAGGGCACTTCCGTCGCGCTCACCGAGCCCGAAAAGAGATAAGCGGCGAAATCGAAAACGACCGAGTCCCCGTAGGCGATCTGCGGCTCGCTCTCGTACTCCGGCCGGTCGGCGTTGATCGTGTAGCGGTATACGCCCGAGGCTTCGGCATACTCCCAGCCTCTCGAATCGAGAAAGCTCTCGATCGCGGACCGTTGCGAAGTCACGGCATCGTCTTCCTTGGCGCAGGCGAGCGCAAGAGATCCGGCCGAGATCAGCACTATTTGAGTAAACCGCTTCAATATCCCCGTTTTAGCGTACAAATCTACATTTTTTTTCATCCAAAACCAAACGAACCCGCGCGCTTGCCTATTAAACTGCGAATAATCAAAAATATTGCCCCGGGCACGAAAATTCCACGAAAAAAGCCGGGCGGCAAGCCCGGCTTTCGTACGGTACCGATTCCCCGGCAACTACGACTTGCTGAGGAAATATTTCTGCGATTTGAGCAGATTCCGGCTTTGCAGCACCATCGTCTTGGTTTCGTTGATGATCGTCAGGTAGAGTATGCTGCTTCGCGTGGTCGAAGCCTTGGCCTTCACGCGCTTGATCTGGCTCTTGATCGCCGCGGCCAGCGTATCGAACAGCTCGTCCCTCAGGCGCAGAATCTCGTCGAGCTGCTCGAAACGGTTCGTCCGAAGCATCTCGTTGATTTTCGTATAGATCGTGCTGACCTGCTCGTTGACCCTCTTCAGATCCTCCAACTGATCGACGCGGAATCCCTCGTGGTTGTTGTTGATATGGTCGAAGCTCGGCCGCGTGATGTGGACCAGCGCCTTGGCGACCTCGTCGAGATAATCGACGATCTGCACATAATAATGCCCCGTCTCGACATAATTCTCCTGCAACTCGAGCAGCGTCGGAAGCACCTCGTGCTTGCGCTCGTGAGCCGCCTGATAAAGGGCTTCCGATTCGCGCACCATCTGCTTGAGCAGTTTGCGGTCTTCGTTGAACAAGCCGATCAGCGTCTGATTGTAAATCGTCGTCACCTTGCTCATCGTGTCCGTTACCTCGCGGATGCAGCGGTCGACGATCGATCCCTCGTCCGAGAGCGCCTTCATTTCGGCCTCCTTGGCAGCGTCCTTCTTCAGCTTGCGGTTATGGAGCACGGTGCTCTCGAACAGCAGGTAGGCGCACAGCACGGTCAGCACGACCAGCGCGATCGTACCGCCCCAAACCAGAGCCGCCGCTACGACGAACGCGATCGTAAAGGCGACCAAAGCCGTGAAAAACCAACCCGCGATCACCGTCAGCACGCCCGTAATCCGATATACGGCGCTTTCGCGACCCCAAGCCCGGTCGGACAGCGAGCTGCCCATCGCGACCATGAATGTCACATAGGTCGTCGAGAGCGGCAACTGCAACGAAGTAGCCGACGAGATCAGAATCGAGGCCACCGTCAGATTGACCGTCGCCCGGATCAGGTCGAACGGAGCCTTGTCCTTGCGGTTGAGCACCGGCACGAATCGGCTGGCGACGAAACGCTGGATGCGGTCGGGCGTGTATTTCTCGTAGTTCCTGTTGACATTCAGCGCGCTGCGAACGATCGCGCGTGAAATGGAAGTCGAACCGAACCGCTCGACGCCGACGTCCTGACGTGCCAGGTTGATTTCCGTATCGGAAACCGCGCGGGCTTTCTTGGAAAACCACAGCGTGACGACCATAACGAGTCCCGAGAGGAACAGAATCAGCATATTAGCGACAACCGGATCGTTCAGGCTGCCCATCAGCATCGAACTGTCGCCGGTCGTCTTCGCCACGTCGTAAGCGTCCACTCCGGCTACGAAAACGCCGATGAAGTTCACCAGGTCGTTACCCGCGAAGGCAAGCGCGAGCGAAAAGGTCCCGGCCAACACGGTCAATCGCAGTATATTGATTTTCAGAAGACTCAGCAACGACATCAGCAGACTCCAGCCTGCTACCATAGCTGCCAGCATAGCCAGCGTATGGTGCTCCATCCACGCCATCGCATGCGCGGGAATGACCGAAGTGCCTTTGAGCCCTTTGAAGACGGCGAAATAGGAAATGGCCGTCAGCGCGATCCCGCACCATAGCGCGCCGACGGTGCGCAGCTTCTTCTGGTAGCGGAAAGAGAAGATAAGCCGGGTAACGTACATGACGACCGTTCCGCACACGAAAGCGATCGCCACCGAGATCAGGATTCCACCGATGATCGCCATCGCATTGCCCGTGTTGATCATGTCGGCCATCGAGGCCGGATCGCCGTCGGGCATCGTCACGACCGAGCCGTTCGAGAGCTTGAATACGCAGATGCCTACCGCCGCGCCCAGCAGGCCGAACACGAGCGAAACGGTCGTCGACGTCGGCATGCCCAGCGTATTGAACAGGTCGAGCAGAATCACGTTCGTGAACATCACCGCCAGAAACAGCAGCATCACCTCGGCGAACGTGAACATCTGCGGATGGAACACGCCGCTGCGCGCGACCTCCATCATACCGCTGGAGGTAATGGCCCCGACGATGATGCCGACCGACGCGACGGTCATGATCACATAGCGGGGCGCCGCCTTGGAGCCTAAGGCCGAATTGAGAAAATTCACCGCGTCGTTGGAAACACCGACGACCAGCCCGGCCACGGCCAGAACCAGCATGATGACAACGATGGCAAGATACAGATCCATACGATTTCGATTTAAATGCATTTCGGGGTCATGCGAAAAACCCTTGTCCCGGCCCTCTCTTCCGGCCGTCATACCGGTCATTTCCCGTACCTTAGCGGCCTGTCCCTTTCAAATTCGGCAACAAAAATAGAACAAAATGGCATAAACTTGCAACAATCGGGTCAAATTTACCCGCGCGACGCATCCGACAAAGTTCCTTACAGGCGCTTGAGCGCTTGTCTCACGAGCTCCTCGACCGTAGCCGCAGGCATCTCTTTCCGCAGCGCGCGGAGCACCTTCTCGCTGGCCTGCCGGGCAAAACCGAGCATCGTCAGGGCCGAAAGCGCCTCGTCGAACGTTCCGTCGGCCGCCTGCCGCAGCGGCAGCGCCTCGTTCGCCGGGCAGACGGCTCCGATCTTGTCCCTCAGCTCGACGATGATCTTTTGGGCCGTTTTGATACCGAGTCCTTTGACGCTCTTGAGCACGTCGGCCTGTCCGGCGGCGATAATCGTCCGTACCTCGTCGGCCGTGAAGGCGGAAAGAATCATGCGGGCCGTATTGCCTCCGACGCCCGACACGCCCAGCAGCGCCCGAAAAATGTCGCGCTCTTCCCGGCTGAAAAAGCCGTAAAGCACCTGCGCATCCTCGCGCACGACGAAATGCGTGTACAGCCGGACCTCGGCCCGATCGCCTATCTGCGAAAAAGTCTGCAGCGATATGTTCAGCCAATAGCCTATACCTCCGGCCTCCAGAACGGCCGCCGTCGGCGAGAGCGTCTCGACCCGACCCGTTACGTACTCATACATAATCCTTTCCTATTTTAAGGCAAAATTAGTCAAACAAAAGGAAATATTTATATATTTGCACAACAATAAACCGGGGACGGTCGTGCGCCGGCCTTTCGGCAGCGGAAACGGCGGCGTCCCGGAGATTTCAACAAACCACAACAACCGAACATGAAAAGAATCTTGATCGCCGTATCAGCCGCACTTCTTCTGGCTGCCTGCAACAACAAAAACAGCGCCTCGACGGCAGGCGGGGCCGTAACCGGAGCCGACAGCAGCCAATCGGCCGTCGCAGCGGGCGGAGACATAGCCTATTTCAACATCGACTCGCTCGTCAGCCGATACGACATGTACATCGACCTGAGGGCCGCCTACGAGCAGAAGGCCAAAAAGGCCGATACGGAGCTGACTTCCAAGGGCCGCAGTCTCGAGAACGACGTGCGCGACTATCAGGACAAGATACAGAAAGGGCTGGTAACCCGCTCTCAGGCCCAGTCGATCGAGGAGAATCTGAACAAGAAACAGCAGAGCTTCATGCAGCACCGCGACCAAGTGATGTCCGAACTGGCCGAGGAAGAACAGGTGATGCTGAACCGTATCCATTACAGCATTACCGAGTACCTCAAAGAGTTCAACAGCGACTACCGCTACAAGATGATCCTCAGCTCGAGCACGACGGGCCCGGTGCTGAACGCCGATCCGTCGCTGGATCTGACTCAGATCATCCTCGAGGGACTCAACAAAAAGTACGCGGCCGAAAAGCCCGAGGAAACGCCCAAAAGCGTAACGGGCAAGTAGCGGCTACGGTTCCCTGCGGAGGGTCCGAACCGAAAGGGACCGTCCGCTGCCGGTCCGAACCATTCTGCGCGCGGCAGGTCTTTGGAGACTTGCCGCGCTTTTCATTCCCATATATTTCTCTCCATACCGAACCGTCTCCCCGAACACCCGGGAAACGGGAAACCGCCGGAGCGACCGGACCGCCGAGGAGACCTCCTCGTTTCCGGCCGGCATGCCCGTAACGGCAAAGTCCGAGAATCCGTCGCCCTGCCGCAAGTACCGTACACAACCGGATATTTCTCCCGGTCGAACAAACAGGAAATATCCGGCACGCGAAGGACGCTCCGGTCGGCTCCGGCGCTTCCCTGCCCGTATTTTCGTTTTGATGAAAAAAATCCTTTACTTTGCATGAAACTATCTCGGGAAAGATATGCGTCTGCATAAATTCAAGCTGTACGTCAAGGTGACGGTCCGGAGACTCAGCAACCCGGTCTTCTTCATGCTGCTGGCCCTATCGCTTTGCCTGTGGTATATCACCAAGCTCAGCTATGTCTACACGACGGACATCCAAATTCCGGTCCGCATCGACAGTACGCTCTACTCGGTCCGATGCAACGTCGAAGGGGTAGGCTATCAGATTCTCAAGCACAAGATCGCGCCCCGGCGCAACGGCGTGGATATCTCGTCGGACAATGTGGCCGTCACGCCGTCGGCGCGTCAGGCCGGCGTTTACGACATCGCGCCCTTCACGCTTCAGAACATCATCTCCTCCCACATATCCGACCTGAAAATCCTTTCGGTCGAGTCGCCCGTCGAGATCGAATTTCCTCAGCAAGAGCATGATTAAGATCGGCATAACCGGAGGGATAGGCAGCGGGAAAAGCACCGTGTGCCGCGCATTCGCGCAGTTGGGCGTACCCGTCTACGACTCCGACTCCCGGGCGCGCCGGCTGATGAACGAGGACGTCGCCCTGAAAGCCGCTGTAAGCGGGTTGTTCGGCGACGGAGCGTACGACGCCGACGGACTGAACCGGAAATACGTGGCCGGACGCATTTTCTCGGACGGGACGCTGCGCGAGCGCCTCAATGCCGTCGTACACCCTGCCGTAGCCGAGGACTTCGCCCGCTGGGCCGAACGCCAGCAAGGACCCTACGTAATCGAGGAGGCCGCTATTCTGTTCGAGAGCGGCGCTTACCGGCAGATGGACAAAGTCGTGACGGTCACGGCTCCCGAGCCCGAGCGGATCCGCCGTACCTGCCTGCGCGACGGCGTCGCCCCGGAAGCGGTCCGCGCGCGCATGGCCGCCCAGATCGACGAAGCCGAGCGGATCGCCCGCGCCGATTACGTGATCCGCTCCGGCGACGAGGAACCCGTCCTGCCGAAAATTCTGGAACTGCACGGGATATTCTGCCGGCTGCGCTGACCAAACGCCCCGGTACCCGCCCGCAGAGAGCGGTCCCGAAACTAACGAAAGCACCTTATGAAACTGACCGTAGGAAAACATAGCATCGACTTGAGCCGTCCCGTCGTAATGACGATCATCAACGCGACGCCCGACTCATTCTACGAGGGCAGCCGCACGCCCCGGGCCGACGATGTCGCGCGCAGGGCGGAGCGGGCAGTCGCCGACGGCGCGGCCATTCTCGACGTGGGCGGCTATTCGTCCCGGCCGGGCGCCGACGACGTGACGCCCGACGAGGAACTGCGCCGCGTCACGCTCGCATTGGAAACGATCCGCCGCCGATGTCCCGACACGCCCGTATCGATCGATACGTTCCGTTCCGAAGTAGCCGAAGGCGCGATCGAACGCTTCGGGCCGTGCATAGTCAACGACATAACGGCCGGAACGGCGGACCCGGCGATCGCCGCCGTCGCGGCGAGACACGGCGTCCCGCTGATCGCGATGCACATGCGCGGCACGCCGCAGACGATGCAGACGATGACCCGCTACGACGATCTGACCGGGGAAGTGCTCGCCTACTTCGTCGAAAAGATCGGCTGGCTGCGCGGCGAGGGCGTGACGCAGATCGTGCTCGACCCGGGCTTCGGCTTTTCGAAAACCGTGGAGCAGAACTTCCGCCTGCTGGGCGAAATGCACCGACTGGGCGAACTGGGCTATCCGGTTCTGGCCGGCATATCCCGCAAGTCGATGATATACAAGACGCTCGACACGACGCCGGACGACGCCCTCGCAGGCACGACGGCGCTGCACTGGGAATGCCTGCGTCAGGGCGCATCGATCCTGCGCGTGCACGACACGCGCGAGGCGGCGCAAATCGTCGCGCTGTACGAACGGTACGAACAATCCAATGACCGATAGCATGATACGAACCAAGGAGATACGCAAGAGTTTCGGCACGCTCGAAGTGCTCAAGGGAATCGACCTGCTCGTCGAACGGGGCGAGGTCGTCTCGATCGTCGGCCCGAGCGGTGCAGGCAAGACGACGCTGCTGCAAATTCTGGGCACGCTGAGCCGCCCGAGCTCGGGCGAGATCGAGATCGACGGAGAGGCGGTGCACGCCCTTTCGGACCGGCAGCTCTCGCGCTTCCGCAATACGAAAATCGGCTTCGTTTTCCAGTTCCACCATCTGCTGCCCGAGTTCACGGCGCAGGAAAACGTCTGCATACCGGGTTATATAGGCGGCCGCGACCGGCGCGAGGTCGAGAAGCGCGCGGCCGAGCTGCTCGAAATGCTCGGCATGGAGCATCGCTCGTCGCACAAGCCGGCCGAGCTGTCGGGAGGCGAGCAGCAGCGGGTGGCCATCGCCCGCGCGCTGATCAACTCCCCGGCCGTGCTGCTGGCCGACGAGCCGTCGGGCAACCTCGACACGAAAAACAGGGAGGAGATTCACCGGCTGTTCTTCACGCTGCGGGACACGCTGGGCCAGACCGTCGTCATCGTGACGCACGACGGACAGCTGGCCGCCATGTCGGACCGAAAGATCGAAATGGTCGACGGACAGATCGTCCGTTGACGGCAAGCCCTCCCCCGGACATGATACCCGAACCGATCCGCGAGCTGCTCGACGAGCTGTACGAGCGCTACGACACGCCCGGATTCATCGAAGACGACCCGATCTCCGTCCCGCACGGCTTCACGCGCCGGGAGGATATCGAGATCGCCGGCTTCCTCGCCGCGACGATAGCCTGGGGCAACCGCCGCTCGATCGTCCGCAACGGACGGAAACTGATGGAGCTGATGGACCGCTCCCCTTACGACTTCACGATGAACGCATCGAGGAACGAGCTGCTGCCGCTGCTCGACTTCGTCCACAGAACATTCAACGGGGGCGACTGCATCGATTTTATCGGCGCCTTGCGCGGCATCTGCCTGCGCGACGGCTCGCTGGGCGGCTATTTCGAGCGGGAATATGCCGAAACGGGCGACCTGCGGACCGTGCTGTCGCGCTTCCGCACGGCTTTCTGGAGCGCGGATCACCGCCCGAGAGCCGAGAAGCACCTCTCGTCGATCGACCGGGGCGCCTCGTGCAAGCGTTTGTGCATGTATCTCAAATGGATGGTCCGCGACGACGGACGGGGCGTAGACTTCGGACTGTGGAAGTCGATTCCCCCGGCAGCGCTCTATCTGCCGCTCGACGTGCATACGGGCCATATGGGCCGCGCACTCGGACTGCTCGCCCGAAAGCAGAACGACTGGAAGGCCGTCGAGGAGATCACCGCCTCGCTCCGGACGCTCGACGCTTCCGATCCGGTCAAGTACGACTTCGCGCTGTTCGGCGCCGGGATAGACGGATTCCTGAAATAGAATCGCGCAGGGAAAGCGTTCCTTCCGCTCGTCCGAAACGACCGGATCGGGCGATCCGCCGACTGCGAGGCCTGCCTTTTGTCGCGGGGGTCTTCCTCGGAACAGACAAGCAGCAGGTCGTCCTATTCGCCAGACCATTCTCGCCCCGTAAGGAACATTCCGAAAATCCCGAAACAGGATTTCCTCGAAAACGGAAGGTCGCGCGACCCGGTAGCCGAGGCTTTCCGCATCATTTGACGGACCGCGCTCCCCTCCGAGACATGGCGACCCCGCTTTCCCCTCCCCTGCAATGAACCTCTCTACCCCTGACGGTCGGATATGGAAAGAGGTATAACGTCGTCCTTGTACGCCCCGACGGCAGCATCTTCCGAAATCGGGACAGCCGGCCGGCAGAGAAAAACCGATACCGGTCCGCATTTCTTCCGAAATCCGACGAACCCGCTTTCCCTTTTCCGCAACGATGTCCTCTGACCCTCAACCGGTCGGACACGGGAACGAGAGACAACGCCGGTCCTTGCACGTCCCCACGGCAGGAACTTCTAAAATCACGACAGCCGACCGGCGGCGAAAAAACCGGAAGACGGACCGTGCCGGCAACCGCGAATCGATCCGGATACGTCCGGAGCCGTCCGCAGAAATTTTCAGAAAGCCTTTTGAATTGACGGGAGAACTCCGTTACTTTGCCCCGTCAGAAACATCAGGAGGGCCGACAAGTGGTAGAATACCTGAACCATGTGGTATTGCAACAGTTCAAAAACTGGATGCTGCCGATCGCCATGATCGTCGGCGGCGTTTTCCACTCGTTTTTCGCATCGCTGGCCTTTCTGACTCCCTACCTGATTTTCCTGATGCTGCTGGTTCCCTACTGCAAGCTGTCGCTCGGCGAGCTGCGCATCGCTCCGCTCCATGTCCGACTGCTGCTCGTCCAGATCGCCGGCGGACTGGGTCTCTACCTCGCGCTCGCCCCGATCGACCCGCTGCTGGCTCAGGGCACTTTCATCTGCGTGCTGGCCCCGACCGCCACGTCGGCGGCCGTGGTAACGGGCATGCTGGGCGGCAGCGTCGCGTCGCTGGCGACCTACTGCCTGCTGAGCAACATGGTCGTCGCGCTGATCTCCCCGGTCGTCTTCTCGTTCGTCGGCTCACAGGTCTCGCTGCCTCTCCTCGACTCGCTGCTGCGCATCGGACGGCAGATGATTCCGCTACTGATCCTGCCGTTCGTCGCCGCACTGGCCCTGCAACGCTTCTGGCCTCGGGCGCACCGGGCACTGAGGCAAAGGCAGTCGATCTCGTTCTACCTGTGGGCCGTATCGCTGACGATCGTCATGGGCAACACGATCTCGTTCCTGATCCGACAAGACTCATCCCGGTACGGAGACGAACTGCTGCTGGCCGGCGCCTCGCTCGTCGCATGCGTATGCCAATTCGTTATCGGACGCCGCATCGGACGCAAATACGACCTGAAAATCTCCGGCGCACAGGGACTGGGACAGAAAAACACCGTGCTGGCGATCTGGATGGCGCAAACCTACCTGCTGCCGATCGCCTCGGTCGGCCCGGCCGCCTACGTCGTGTGGCAGAACGTCATCAACAGCTGGCAACTGTGGAAGAAAAGAAGGAGCGAGGCCGAGCAGCAAATCTGAAGCCCTCGATACGCTCGTTCTCCGGCCCCGGTCCAAACAGGAAAATTCTCTCATAAATGTACTCACAGGGACATCTCCGCACAAACCGGCGAGTCGTGTTTCCGAATGTTCCGGCTACGGCAGCCGCATATCTCGGACCTAAAGCAACGGCCAACTCTCTCCCGCAAAGAAAAAGGGCGGGACATAGCTTTAGGGATACGGCCAGCCGAAACATAAGAAAACGGACATTCGCAACTGTCATTTCCAGCCTCCGTACTCCATGGCATACAGGTCGAATCCCTCGGCCCAATAATCCTTTTTCACCTCCTTGAGCACGAAGCCCTGCTTCCGGTAGAATCCGAAAGCCAGTTGCGAGGTTCTGACCGTGATCCTCCGGATGCCGCCGAGCGACCCGAGCTTTTCGATCCGGAATCCGAGCAACCGGGTTCCCAGCGATCGGCCCTGATACTCGGGATGCAGGATATCCCAACTGATTTTTCCCGTCGTTCGCTCGTCCGCCAGGTTGATTCCGCCGCAACCGACGATCTTTCCGTCGAAAAGCAGGACGTAGAACCACTCCCTCTCGCAGTCGAGATACCGGCTCAGGTCGGCCTCCTCCTCCGGCGCGAAATACTCGGGCGTATTGGCCCGGATCAGGTCCATGACGGCCTCCTTGTCGGCAGGCTCGTACTCCCGGATCACTATATGACGATCCATTTCCCTCATAACCGATTTCGACAATATAAACAAGATTCGCTATTATAAACAGTACCCATGTCGGTTCCGGCTGCCACGACCTCGAATCGATCTGTCGAAACTCCGTCCGGACAGGGTCCGCCCGAACCGGACGGCATACATGCAAGGGCCGGTCCGGTCGTGGTCGGTACGATAAAACACTCAATCGCCGCAAGATTGGCCGCCCGCATTCCGGCACATCCCTTCTCGGCATATCACCGCGGTTTCCGCCGTCCCGCTCCCGCCGGTTTCGGACCCGCAAGCCTGCGTGCAAGCCGAGGCCCGCGCGGAAAACGAAAGACCGGGCGTCACAGCCTCGACATCCGGTAATAGACTCCCAGCGGAAGCGACTTGCCGAAAGGATCGGAGAAGTAGAGCTCGCCGAACTGCTCCGAAGAGCACTCGCCGACGAGCTGCCGGACCGCCGTCCGGGCCAGCAGTGCGGAGAGTCCCATCGAGTAAAGGTTCAGCACGAGGAAGCTGCCCCGCACGGCGAGCAGCTCGCCGCAGAGGCTCAGCATCTCGTTGATATGCTCCTCGAGAACCCATTTCTCGCCGGCCGCTCCCCGGCCGTAAGCCGGCGGATCGAGCACGATGCCGTCGTAGCGGCGGCCCCGCCTCGCTTCGCGGCGGACGAACTTCAGCGCGTCCTCCACGATCCACCGGATTCCGTCCATGCCCGAAGCCTCCATATTCTCCCGGGCCCAACTCACCACCGGTTTGACCGAATCGACGTGCGTTACGTCGGCACCGGCCGCCCGGGCGGCCAGCGACGCTCCGCCCGTATAGGCGAACAGGTTCAGCACGCGCGCTCCGGCGCCCAGCCGGCGGACTTCGCGGAAAATAAACTCCCAGTTCTCGGCCTGTTCGGGGAAAAGCCCCACATGCTTGAACGAGGTAAGCCCCATGCGGAATTTCAGGCTCATTCCTCCTCCGTATTCCACGAACCAACGGTCGGGCATGCCCGCGCGAAGCGTCCACTCGCCTCGCTCGCCGCTGCGGCCGTCACGACGGAACACGGCGTCGGCCCGTGCCCTCCACTCGTCCTCGCTGAGCGAGCGGTCCCAAACGGCCTGAGGCTCGGGGCGCGCGAGGACGTAGCGTCCGAAACGCTCGAGTTTCTCGAAACGGCCGCTGTCCAGCAGCTCGTAGTCCTTCCAGCCGGAAGCGGACAACAGCTCGGACCGCATTCCGTCCCCGGACGGAGTCTTATCGCTTTCCATAATCCTTGATTGCTATGCTTCGTTTCACTTCATAAAACATTTCGGGCCTTTCCCGTTCCGAGGGACCGAAGCGAAGCTATGGCCGACTTTCCGAGACTTTCCCCCCGAAACGACCCGTCCGGATCAAACCGTCCTCTGCCGCCATGCCTCGGGTCGTCCTGCGCGAGACCCTGCGCCCCGATCATCGCCGGGACCGTCCGGGCTTCCGCTCCCTTCGGGCACCTTCTTCCCGCGCCGGCTCTCCGCGCTCGCCCCGATATACGACGCTCATTTCACAACGGGCGCAATCGAACAGCAGCTCGTACACATGCCGCCCGGACGCCAGAAAAAGGCGTCCCCGATAGGCCGGGTTCTTCCGGAGGCACTGCCCCGTCTCCCGTCTCAGGCAATAGCGCGTCCGCATGACGCGGCAACCCTCGGGAATCGGGCCCGCGTCGAACCCCGGCTCGATCCGACGCACACCGTGCTCGCGGTAGAAGCCGGCGGCCAGCGAATTGACGACGTTTTCCTCGGCGGAAAGCTCCGTATCCGGGAAAAGAGCCCGAAGATTCTCC
>CDYR01006019.1_pt1 | contig 16599 bp, 21 predicted proteins | sample 557691 | NCBI WGS metagenome assembly CDYR01 (sample SAMEA3182103, study PRJEB8094) | gut metagenome | biome: human; feature: gut; material: Stool; isolation source: human stools | place: Canada | collected 2013-02-19 | reverse complement strand
CTGATAAGGACTTAAGTGTTACAAAAGTGGATACAAACTATTTTTGTAAATTACTTTTTAATTTGGTTAGTATTGAAACACGCCCTACAGATAGGTCTGAGGCACAAAAGTATATATAATCGGTCAGAATACCTAATGCCAACGAGTTATATTTAGAACTGACCCGCATTTGCTTTTGTGTTTTAAGTGACGTACTTTTGTGTTGCCCACACGTGACTACGGTGGACCACGCGCGTATTAAACATAATATCTTCGCGCGCGTACATTACTAAACACCTATAATATTATGGCAGGGAAAAAAGAAAAGAATAACACCGATACCTCAAAGGGTATAAAGAAAGGACAGGCGACAGGCAAAGCCCCCGCGCCCAAAGCGAAAATAGATGCGTGCTCACAGCTTTACGAGGTGATGCAGGTACGAGGCGTACGGGGCGCACAGTTGAACTCTATAGACGAGTGCATAAATTATGTTGCCGAGTATATGAACTTCTGCGAGAACAACCCGTTCATCACCTACGAAGTCCTTAAGGGCGGAAGCATGGCAGGCACAAAGATAGATGTAGAAAAGAAGCGCGCCCCTTCGGTTGGTGGCTTCTGTCTGTTTATCGGCTGGAGCATTAAAGATTTCCAGAAGAACATGGCACGGCTTGAAAAGCTGGCAGATGAGAACGAAGAAGCGGAAACGCTGTTGCTTGGTTACTACATTATTAAGGAACTCATAACCACAGAGATGGACGAAAGCGCGCTCGCGGGTATGGTAGATGCTACCTACATGGCGAAACTACGCGGTTTGCGTGACCTCAAAGACGTAACGAGTAACGGCAAAGAAGCAGGTACTAAAGCGATGCAGATTAACGTGCTATCAGCCGATGCCGTAGAAAACCTTAAGAAGTTAGGGGGTATCTAATGAATGTCACCTATGTATTTGAGAAGCTGTTGGCCGCTTTCGTTAACCCGAGAATACGTGGCATAGCGAGCAAGGGGGGCACAAGATCGAGTAAAACGTGGTCTACGTTGCAACTGCTGCACCTTCTTTGCGTAAACTCTGAGAAGCCTTTAGTAATATCGTGTGTAGCCGCCACGCTCCCTATGGTTAAGAGAGGTATGTTGCGAGACTACAAGCAGATGCTATTGGCCGAAAACGAGTGGGACGAAAATGCGTTCAACAAATCAGATTGTACATATACCTACGCCAATGGTTGTATGATCGAGTTCTTCGGTGTGGATAATGCTTCTAAAGTTCACGGCTCAGCCCGTGATATCTTGTTCGTGAACGAGGCGCAAACCATATCCCGCGAAATATTTAGGCAGCTTGATATCCGTACAAGAAAGAAGGTGATAATCGACTTTAACCCCGTTCGTAAATTTTGGGGTGAGACAGAGTTCGTAGGCGATCGTTACCTGACTATCCATTCAACGTACAAGGACAACCCGTATCTCAGCGCGGAGCAGGTTAGCGCGATCGAGAAGAACCAGAACGATGCGAACTGGTGGCGCGTGTACGGTGAAGGTGAGACGGGCGGTGTGGAGGGTAACGTTTATCCTGAGTATGAAGTTATCGAGGATATGCCCGAAACGTTCACAGGCAGATGCCTTGGACTTGACTTCGGTTTCGTCAACGACCCGACCGCCATAGTCGATATACGCTTTCAAGGTTGGGACTTGTATGTAGACCTGCTTTGTTATGAGACAGGACTACTCAACGCTAACATTGCGGAATACCTGACTGTCAACGGGATAAATCGCATAGTGACGGTGTGCGACAATGCTGAGCAGAAGTCGATCGTTGAACTACAGCAAAAGCGCGTGAAGGCTATGCCTTGCATCAAAGGGCGCGGTTCGGTTGCGGGTGGTATCGCTCAGGTGAAGCAGTTCAAATTGCACATCACCAAACGATCGGTTAAGCTACTTGACGAGCTGGATAATTACAAATGGATCAAGGACGAGTCAACGGACACGTACACCAACGAGCCGATAGATGCTTGGAACCATGCACTTGACGCGATGAGATATGGAGTTGATTACTTAATAAGAAAATATAGACCCAAATAATTATGAAGAAATTTTTTAGGAATTTAGGGTTCAGGTTCTCGATGCTAAAGAACCGAACAGCATTACTACGTATTTGCAACCTACCGCCTGAGGGGGTTGCAACCCTCACACGTGATGAAGAGAAGTTATTGAAAGGCGTTATCCAGTATCTGAAACCGTCGCAAGTCGCCACGCGTAACGGCAAAGCGATCTATCGCCTTAAGAGCATTGAAGAGATCGGCTTGTGGGCTATTTTGGAGACGCGTAGAGCTGAGGATGCGATCAGACGTATAGAAGCATGGACGGACGATAACTATTCACCTACAACGCTGTTAGATGCCGCAAAACTCGACAAGTATGTATGCCAGCAATTGGAGTATGCCGATAACTTGGAAAAGGTAGTGTTTCAGAACATGCGCAACTCAGGCGAAAGCGCGTTGACAGGTGACGAGAATATCAAGCAGGCTAAAAACCTATTGGGGCTGGTTCAGGTTACAGCCGAGCTTTTCCACTGTAGTTTCGAGGACGCAAAGAAAATGAACTACTCCGATGCAATGCTTGCTATCGCCAAACGTAATGACGAGATCGAGAAGGAAAAGAAAGAGCTTAAGAAACAGCAATATAAAAACCGATAACCATGACATTTGAAACAATTCTTAATACAGCAAGTGCAAGAGCCGCCCAACTGGGTAAGGTTCTCGTGTTCGGTGATACAGCCGTTCAGAATGTGGCGGCTAATGATATAAGCGATGATTTTTTCACGCTGGACGTCACATCGGGTTCATACTTGGATACCAACGTACCGAACAGCCAAAACTACACTGTAGTTATTCGCTGCATGGGTACTTCCGCTTATATGCGCGATGATGCCGTGGAGATCGCCACACTGGTACGTACCGACCTGCTTCTACAGCAGATGGTAGGCACGTTCGTGTGCGGCTACGAGATTGGCAGTATCCGCATCGGCAAAGTGCAAAACGAGTACGACAGCATTAAATCGGGTTGGGAGGCAACGTTCGATGTTTACAAGGCATCGGTGTAAACTTAACCACGGTTGGATTGGTGCGCTTAAGTTACTACATTTGCATCTAACTAAAAAGCTAAAAGACATGAAGATAATCAGAAACAAGTACATCCCCTTTTCGGGTTTTAGGGCTATCAACCTGTTTGGTATCCTGTTCGTACGTGGTAACGCGGAAATAAGTGAGCGAACTATTCGCCATGAAACCATACACACCAAGCAGATGCAAGAGATGCTATACGTATTCTTCTATCTGTGGTACTGCATTGAATACGTGTACCGCGTGTTTTGGTATGCTTGGAAGGTGAACAAGTCAAAAGCTAAGTCCGCGTATCACGCCATATCTTTCGAACGTGAGGCATACGCAAACGAGATGAACGTAGGATACCCATCATACCGAAAGTTTTGGGGTTGGACTAAATACCTTTAAGTATGGATAGCGAAGTTACTAAAATAGTTAAGGGTGTCCGTGACGAAATAGTAGCTAACTATTACCGGATGAAGTTAAACGCGTCCGGTGAGTTCGACCGCGAGACTAAAGTCGTAGAGGATGGCAAGAGCATAAAGATAGTCGCCCCGGCCTACATTTACCAGATGGAGGACGGACGAAGGGCCGGAACCATGCCGCCCGTATCCGCGATAAAGAAATGGATACACGACAAGAACGCCAATGCCGGCACGGACATTCCCGAAGAAGCCGCATGGGCTATCGCCTACGCCATCAAGCGGGACGGCATACAAGTGCCCAACGAGTTCAATACGGGCGGAGTGGCGAGTAGCATCCTCAACCCTGATATGGTTAAGCGGCTGACGGTGGAAGTGAACCGCATCGTATCCACCAAATTACTAACAATTTTAAGTAAATGATATGGTAATAAAAGACTTACTCACAGGTAATACCGCAACGGGCGGTGGCAACCTTAATGTGGGAGCCATCGGGGCAAGCCTGTACACGCCTTTACAGCTTACAGGTACGAGGAACGTAACGTCATTACGGCTATCATATTGGCGTAACGGCGTGAATACCGGAATCGGCGGTTACATACAGGTGTACGAAAATATGATATTGGATTTGTCCGTGATGGCCGCAGCCGCCGAATCCCTTCTTAAAAGCACGGTTACTACCGCCAATACATACGACTACGTGACCGTATCTTACACGGAAGGATCGACAGCGTACACTATAGCACTCTACGTCATACACTGTCCGGCCAGATATGCGAAGTTTGCTACATCCACCAGCTTGCAAAACTTGTCGGATTACTCGGACGGGTATTTTGAACGCCCGGACTTTGCCATATCCGGCAGTTCTCCTTTGGTAGGAAACTACTACACGCAAAGGGTGTGGTACGGGCAACGCGCCGCCAGCCAGTACATAGGCTACCGTACCGAAGGGACTTCTGGAACGCCTACAAACGTGGCGCAGGGCTACGGGTGGAACCTCGTCAACCCAGGCAATGTTGAGTTCAGGGTTAACGGCAATGGCGGGACATGGGGATATGCGCGCTATAAACGCAGATACCCTTACTGCCCCGACCGTACCAAACGCGTTACGCTTAAATGGCTGAACTCATACGGGCTTTACGACTGGCTGCACGTTTATGCCTATCAGATACAACCCGTGGTGCAAAGCTACTATTATGGCGGGGCGCGCGTGACGTCATACACTATATCGCTGGCCATACCCATAACGGATGAGAACAATACGGCCATCTTATCGCTTTGCCGATCCGCAGATATCCAAGGGGTGTGCCCCATAGATATCAACCAGTGGGCGCGCGTTACCGTAACCAATCCGACAGCATACCTCGTTCAAGGCGGCGCGCTGGGCAGGTCGGTTAATCTGAAATGTAAATTTGAACTAATTGAGGCATAAACATGGAAGTTACAATAACAATCGACGGTATTAAGCTTGACGGGTTATCCGCCGGGTCTGTGAAACTGAACGTACAGAACGTTGATCCTATAGAGTTTTCCGAACCGTCGGTAAGCTATTCTGGTTCGATCAGTGTTCCCCGGTCGGAAGTTAACGACCGTGTGTTTCGGGCTATCCGTTACCCGTGGTTATACACCCGTAGATCCCCTTTCTTTGCCAAAATACGTTTCGGGGGTCTGGCATCCCCGATCGGGTCGGGTGTGTATAGGGTAAACGCTACCGCCTCTAACGACGCGTACAATATATCCTTGGTAGATCAAGCGAACAAGTTATCCGATGTGAACGCTCCCTGCATGGCACGCCCTGTGGGCGGTGGTACATCCGAGTGGAGATCATCACTTGATTCCGCCTTGGCATACGGATATGGCAACCAGATAAACCGACCCACCATAGACTACCCACCTTATGCGAATCTGGTGCCTACTTATAGATTTGACATAAACGACCCCAATGCGATCACTACGGCAGGGGCGGTTCTGGGTAGGTCTTCGGGGCTTACGTTTGTTCAGTCGTATCCTACATTGGAAGGGCAGTATTACCCCTCGTTGAACATGATATTATCCAACTATCAAGTGGCACTCCCTATCGAACAGTTCGATAGTGTGGACTTCTCGGTAGTCGCGCAACAGGGCAGCTTTGTCATAATGCCATCAAACGCGCCCACCACTATATACCTCGTGTCTAATCGGAGTAGTGCCGAGTATATAGCATTTACACGGGGGTCTGCCTACGTGGACGGGGCGTATAAATATACGGCGAACACATCGCAGTTTTTAAAACTCCGAGGTGTGAAGAACAGTGCTACATACTTTTACTTTTCGGATAACAGCGCAGGAACGGGCACGGTACGTGCGCCATACACGGGACTGTCCGCAGCCGAGGCGTACAGCATTACCTTGCAGGTGTCCACGGTATCAGACCCAGACGCCGCCACTACGTCAGTATTCGACATAGGTTTTACACAGGCGTATGACTTGGTTCAGGCTTACTGCAAAGCGTTCGGATGGACTTATGACTATACCCCGAATCCGTTTTCCGTAAGACTGCGCCCGATAGTGGGTGGCACCGTGATTGACTGGACTGGTAAAGCCCAAATAGACACGGCTGTGTACGCTCCTGTACCCAACATGGCACGGGGTTACATATGCAAGGTAGGAGAGGTTTCCGCATTCGCTCGCGGGTCTGATCGGGCACTTAATGCGATAGCGAATGGCCCAGAAAGCGATCTGCCTGTTTCTGGTCGGGCTTCTACTATGACGGTCGATCTGGCCGAGGGCACCGTGGGGGCTATTGCCCAGTCATGGTTTTCTTCCCCCTACGGCTACCAGTCACACCTTAACCAGCACTTCGCAAAGTTTATGCCCGGGTGGCAGGTTACCTGTACCATGAACCTAAGTTACTTTGACGTATTGGGGATGGAAATGGACGCCAAGTATTTCATAGGCGAACTGGGTGGGTATTTCTACTTGAGAAGTTTACAGGGCTGGGATGTGTCTAAAGAGACGGCACAGGTCACACTGATAGCAATTAACAAATAACTATTTAATTATGGCTGAACAAGTTACATTATTAGACATATCGTTAAACTCGTCGGGTGCGCTTGACGCGCTGGACGAGCTTATCGCAAAATCAATCGAACTTGCTGACAAGAAGAAACAACTCAGCGCCGCACTTAAAGACGAGCAGGCGCAGGTAACGGCAGCAGGTAAAGCGTTTCAGGCGAAGTCTATATCGCAGGAAGAATATCGAAAGGTAGTAGCCAACTCGACGAAAGCTCAGACGGAGTTGTCCAAAACAATGATAGAGACAAACAAGGCTATCGCGGACAATAACTCCGAGATAAAGGCTAACGCTACCCTTTTGACAAGTCAGAAGGATAGTGTTAGCGCGTTGCGCGCCCAACTTGCCAAGAACACCAAGGAGCTAAACGCCATGAGTGCCGAGACCCGTAACAATACGGAGGCGGGAAAAAAGCTTGCAACCGAAACCAAGGAAATCTCCGACAGATTGAAGGAGATGGAGAAGGCTGTAGGAGACAACAGGCGTAACGTCGGTAATTACGCGGAAAGTGTTCAAGAGGCGCTATCGAATACGAAAGGTTTATCAGGCGCTACAGGTGCTTTAGCCTCCAACATGTCGGGTGCCATGGGAACCGTCAGGTCATTTAATGCGGTTCTGAGGGATAATCCTATCCTTTTTATTGTAGGTATCATATTAACGCTGATATCAACGGTTGAAAAGTTGATGAAGCGCAATACCGAGATGGCTACAAACCTGAAAGCCGCGTTTGCTCCTTTCGAGGTTATTTTTTCCCGCATACTGGACGGTATTACAAATCTGTTAAATGGTGTTGCGAAAGCTATTGACTGGGTTTCTACGAAGGTCGTTTCATTGCTTAACAGTATCGGGCTTATTTCAGATGAAACAGCAAAAGCCGCGAATACGGCAAAGGAATTAACCCGTGCTGAACAAGCTATATTTGAGTCTGAAACGGATGCACTTGTTACCCTGTCTGCAATGTCTCGTGAACTTGCTAACCAAAAATCGTTGGTAGCCGATCAGACTAAATCTATCAAAGAGAGGAACGCAGCCGCTAACCAAGGTTTATCCACTCTTAAGCAGATGGAAAATATAGAGGTCGGCATACTGAAACAGAAGTACGAGCAGATCAAGGCACAGAACGAGTTGAGTTATACAAGTGCCGATGATAGGCGCAAGGAGATGGAAGCCCTCGCTGCGCTGCAATCCAAACAAGCTGAATATACTGAGAAGCAAAAAGAGCTTATCTCTCAAAGAAGCTCTTTCCAAAATCAGGAGATCGCTAAAAATTCAGCCGCCGCACAAGCAGCCGAACAGGCAAAGGCACAAGCGGCTATCAAAGCTACGGAGCAAGCCGAGAAGCGGAAACGAGAGTTGCAGCAAGAAACCATCAAACAGATGGAAATAGCTTTAACGACACTCGATCTTTCCATTAAAGAAAGAGAGGCAAGCAACAATACGAACGCTGAAAAGTTAGCTAACCAAAAAGAACTTGCTGAGAAAAGCTTAGAGATCGAACGTTATCGCTTGGAGCAGGGTTTGATAACCCAACAGGAGTATGCCAACCGTGAGACAGCCTTAAGGCTGCAAACCATGCAGATTGAGCAGAAGATAACGGCCGAACAAGATGCTTTGGATAAGGAACGTCGCGCCATGGACGAGGCTAACAAAAAGGAACTGGAAATGTCTGAGATAACTAGCCAATACGATCTGAGACAGGCACAGTTAGACGCACAGTATGCTCAGGAGATGGCTGCGGCCGAAAGATTAGGGGCGGATACTACACTGGTGCAACAGAAGTACGAGAAATCCAAAGAGGAACTAACTAAAGCCCGTGTTAACGCTGAATTGACAATGGCAGCAGGGTTGGCAGGTCAAATGTCTTCTTTGCTTGGTGAGGAAAGCGAGGTTGGAAAGGCATTTGGCGTTGTACAGGCAACAATCAATACATATTTGGGTGCTACTAAAGCTTTGGCACAAGGCGGTATCCTCGGTATCGCACAGGCAGCAATCGTTATCGCTTTCGGTATGAAACAAGTAATGTCTATTGCCAAACAGAAAGCCCCCGACACGAAGATAAATACAAGTGTCAAGAAGTACGCAAAAGGCGGTCAGATCGTCGGAAGGTCTCACGCTCAGGGTGGCGTAACATTCAGAGGTGACAACGGGCAGGTATTTGAGGCCGAGGGCGGTGAGAATGTGTACATCATGAAACGGTCTGCAAGTGCTGAGATAAACGCCCTATCTGCTTTGAACGAGGCACACGGGGGCAACTCGTTTGGGACTTCGGGTCTTTATAAATTCGCTGATGGCGGTATGGTGTCGAGTATTTCAGAAGCCAACAGGGTATCGAGACAGATAGATAATATACGCCTATCGAATGAAAGTATAAACCAATTGGCAGGCGTGGTTATCGAAGCGGTTGCAAGCATGCCTAATCCTGTAGTATCCGTTCAGGATATCAATAGCGGGCAGTATGACGTTGCCGTGGTGCAGAATTTAGCAAGCTATTAATCAAATAAACTCGCGCAGAGATGGAAGATATTGCTTATCTGTCTATCTTTGCATGGGCTACAACGAAAACCAAAATTATGAAATTTGAGAAACTAAGAATTATTCAAGCAGGCCTCACTACTAACTTCGGTGAGTGGGAAGGTGAAAAATACCCGCTAAACATCACGGACGAAGCGGTTAAAAGTGTTGTAACATTGGGAAATGAAAAGCCTATCCACTGTAGGCGTACCCACAACGGAAACGACATGTTAGACGGGTATTTGGGGAAGTTCACTAACTTTGTTTATGAGGACGGTGTAGCATACGCGGATTTTGAAATGTCGGCAGCACTGGAAATAGCATATCCTAATGAAGCAGCTTTCATTGCTACCATGATCGAGAAAGAACCCGAAATGTTAGGCGTGTCTGTTATGGGTGCGGACGAAATGGTATTAAACGGTTCTGCACTGGACGTTACAAGGTTTGCCGAGCTTTACTCGTGCGACATCGTAGGTTTGCCCGCAGCGACAACAAGTCTATTTAATAATAATAACCAAAAAGAAAAGAAAATGAACAAATTTTTTAGTGCTTTCGCAGCTTTGCTAAAGAAAAGCAGCTTTGCTACAGAAACCGTTGAAACTGTTAGCGGTGACAAAGTTACTATTGAGGCAGAGGGCGACATGATGGCTATCGGTGACAAAGTATTCGATAGCGAGGGTAATCCCCACCCAGATGGAGAAATCCGCATTAAAGTAGATAACGCTATTCTCGTTCTGGTAATCGAGGGTGGAGTTATTACAGAAGTTAAACCTTCCGAAGACCCGAAAGATGAGCAGGAAGATGAGACCAGAGATAAACGTGAGGACGGTCGCAAAACACGCAGAACGGCAGACGTTCCGGACGAGTTTTCAACCCGTTTAGAAGCTTTGGAGGCATCGGTATCTAACCTCGTGGCACAATTCAACCGTGCAACTCCTAAACCCAATCAGGCAGGCTCAGGCATGCCGAACAAGAGTAAAACTCAGCTAAGCAAAGAGGCTGTGGCAGAAGCGGCTAAAAGATTTTATAACAAATAACTAAAAAAGAAAAAAGATTATGGCATTTAACTTTACCGATCTTAATAAACTGAACCTTAACAGCCTTAGCGAGGTTATCTCTTTAACCGTTGGCTTGGCTGGTGAAATTTCACAAGGTATTACCGTAATGAACGGTATCGCGAACAACACGCCTGTAGTATCTCTTACTGCTGCTGATAAGGCATTGAGAAAATCCGCAGGTTGTAACGGCGAGTACTTTTATAACGCTATCAGCGATAAAGTAAAGTACTACACACACGCACCTATTGAATTACCTATTGAAGTATGTTTGCAATCACTGTGGGGCAAGATGGTAGCCCGTGGTATCAATCTTGACGACAACTTCTCCGAAACTGAACTCGCTGGATTTATTCAATCAGAAGTTCTGAAAGTTTTGGAAGCCGATTTGCTTCGTTTGGCTTGGTTGGACGGTGACGTTACCACGGAAGCTACAGGTTACGGCATCTTTACTAATGGCGGTATCTTAAAACAGTATCAGGATTCCACAATGACGGAGGGTGCTTTGGAGCTTACCACCGAAGGCGTTCTTACAGCTCTTCGCGCTTGTATTGATAACCAGCGCCCCGACACTTTGGATGAATCCGAATTCTTCGTTACGTCTAACGTTATGCGTTTGTACAAGAACCTGTTGCAAAACCGTGATAACAGTGTAGCCCAAAGTGACATAGTAGATGGCAGACCTGTTTATTTCTTCGAGGGATACAAGATCACCGAATTGCGTCACGTATCTAACGCAGCTTTGGTAGACGGTAAAAACACAGCGTTCATCGCGTTCACTCCGAAAGATAACATTCAGCTCGCATTGGAAAGTTCGGCTGTTAGTATTTCTCCGTTCATTCAGGACGCAAAGAGCCGTAACTACTACTCACAGACTTTGTTTGCTGCTGACGCAATATTGGTTGCACCTGAGAAAATGCAGTTGTGGTTGACCGTTCGTGCTTAATCATTTTGAGTAATTAATAACTGAAAAAGGGGTTGGGACTAAAAACCCGAACCCCTTTTTCAATTAATAGAAATAATATGGGAAAAACTTGTTTAAATAGTCTACAAGGAAGTATTCTTACTACCTGTAAGATACCCACACACGGTATAAAAAATATATACCTTATGGCCGTGGGAGAAACAAAGCTAACCTTTTCTACCTCAGGGTCTATTCTTACCGCTACCTTTACACCAGGCACTGGTAGTCACAAAGTAGAAGGGTATAAACAGAACATCCAAGTAACTACAGCAGTCAGGGCTATGGACGCTTCCAATAAAATGGATATATCAGTCATGTTTAAAGTTCCGGCCTCAATGATAACACAAGGCATCCAATTATTGAGCGGGCGTTTTTATGTCTTGATAGAGACTAATAGCATGGAATATTACTTCGCTGGCTCTATTTCTCCGTTAGAATGCACAGGATACGATTTAGACCTAAACGCTAACGGACAATTAGCAACGGTAACTCTATCCGCGCCTGACGGATCAGCAGGAAATTATTTGCAATCTGTGAACGCCACAGCAATTAATACAATTCTAACAAATATAGCACTTTAATTATGGCATGTATATCAAAATTAGCAGGCGGTTTCGCGTATGACTGTGATACAGGCGCAACAGGTCTTGCATCAGCAATGATAATTAATAAGGAGGACATCGAGTCTTTTAGTGTTTCCTTGGATGACGGATCTAAAATATATGAATTAACTTTAAAATCGGGTGCAAAAGCGTATAAAATAGATACTCCCAAGCGAACATTAGTAGTATCCGAAAGTCTAAAAACTAATGAGGGGGCACCGAATGCGTTTACTCATTCAGCTACTTTAATCTGCGCATCCCCTGAAAACCCAGCTCTGTTTAGGGCTTTATCGGCAATGACAAACGGGTCTTTTGTCATTCTTACACAAGATGTAAATAAAAGCACAAGAGCCTACGGAGCATACTACGGATTGTCTTCGTCAAGTATCGAACGTTCATCTCACGACAATGGAGGCTGGTATACCATCACTATGGAAACCCCAGAGCAGTTTATAGGAGAGGACGCAATGCAAATAGGCAATATCCTGTATAGTAATCTATACGGTGCAGCAATTTACTAAAAAGAGAGGAGAAAAATAATATGGCATGTTTAACATTAATCGGTGGGAATAGAAGCTTGGCATGCGGTGTGTTGCCCGCAGGACAGCTAGGTAGACCCGTAAGTGCAAAGTTATTAAACGCTTCTCAGATCGCGAGTTTCACTATCGCAGGAGGCGATCCAATCGCTACTATTACACGTGCAGTAGGAACTGTGGCTATAGATCTCGAAGCTGGAAATAATTCTTTAGTAGTTAATATAGCTATGAAAGGCGGTGAGGTATATCCTCAGCAACATGACGTGTCTATAGACGTTACGTTTTATAACCATCAAAACGCCAACGACTCTACGGGACGGGCGTACTCAGGCGGATTAAACGGTCAGTACATTATTGCAGTAGATCACGGTAACGGTGTCTACAAGGTTTACGGTCTTGGTGCGCCCTTGGAAGTTTTATCGGTAGAGGGATCAAGTACTGGTACTGGCTTTGTTCGTACAACGCTTGGAGTAGAAGATTGGCAAGCGGGAACTACGATTTACAATTTAACTAAAGCCGATTATGAGGCTTTATCTAAACCAGCAACTTAATTTCATACGCGGTTGGTTAATCTTCCGACCGCGTTAGTTTACTAATCTTATAAACAACTTTTATAATGGCAACAAATAAATCAAATCAAGAAGTTACAGTAACTGATACTGAACAGGCAACTGATAATGTTCCGGTAACTACAGAACAAGAAGTTCCGGCAACTGACAAAGAACAGGATGTTCCGGCAACCGATGCTGAACAGGCAACTGATAATGAACAGGCAACTGACAAAGAACCCGTTCCGGAGCTTAACACTTTGGAGGAAAAAGTAGAGGCCTACTATAAGTATACAGGTCTGAAACTGGATTACAATTGCCACATGGATATGGAATACGTAAATTTATGGTACGTAGAGAAGTATTTGACTGGCAAGGTGTACAAATGGGCAATGAAGCCAGGTGCGCGTATCGTCCACTATGTAGACGGGGTTATTTATAAATCCGCCAATATGACGGACGAGATAGCCGAACGTCTGATGAAAGAAAACCCCGCATACGCGGATCAATTCGTTAACTTAATGGAGAAATAATATGTTAGGCTTTAACCGTTGTAGGCTCATTGTAGAAAGAGCATTAAAATTAACCGCCAATACAGGCGAGAAGGTGATTAACTACGGGGAGGGAAACCTATACCCTCAGGAAATTGCAGAGCTTATCTATGCCTCTAAGACCGCAAGTGCGGCTGTAGAAAAAATGACGGAAAACATTATCTGCGAGGGCTTTAAAAACAAGGATTTTGCAGAGAAGACGAACGGCAACGGTTATAACATGAATGACATATTAGAAGCCACTGCCAACGATGTTTCCCGTTTCAAGGGCTGGGCTTGGATTGTTCAGTATGGGGTAACCCCATCAGGGTACAGACCTATTGACGTGTATAATGTTCCGTTCGAATATGTTCGGGCGGAACTCCACGCCAATTATCAGAAAGACCCGACCATAAAGAGATGGAGGGTTTTTAATAACTGGCTTAAGGACAACATAAAGGCTACCAATGTGGAACAAAATTCAACCGTTTATCCTACCTATGACCCTGATAACTTCGCGGCTGAGGTAGAAGAATGCGGAGGTATCGAGAACCACAAAGGACAGCTTTTATACGTGAACCTTGGAACTACCCGCCCGTATCCCCTGAGCCTTTTCCATGCCGTACGTAACGAGATGGGGGCGGAAGACAAAAACGGGCGGTACGTTAACCGTACTTTGGGACGTGGTTTTCACATGTGCTCCATTGTATCGCACGGTGACTTTGAAACCGAGGCAGCACAAGAAGATTTCAGAAATACTCTATCCGAAATGATGGGTAGCGAAAATGCGGGGTCGGTTCTCGCGGTGAGAGATGAAAACATGGCTACTGACAAGCCATTTATCAAAGTGGATCAATTAGGTTCACCGATAGACAAGGATTTGTACAGGGCATACATAGAACCTTTGCGCAAAGATATTGCCATAGCTGCCTACAATATACCGTTACCGCTCATTGACAGCTCTCTCATGACGTTTTCGAACGCCTCAGGTGAAGTTATTAAGGAGCTACAGAAAGTATATCGTAACAGCCTCGCAAAGGTACGTTATCGCATATCTCGCGAACTGTTCCAAATATTCGATTTAGACCCTACAATTACAGAAATCAAAAATAAATTTGAAGAAGATGGCATATCCGACAGCACTATTCCGCCAGTTATTTGAAATAGCTACGGACGTAAAAGACAATAAGATAGAAAAAGCTTTTTTTGAAGCCGATCTATTGGATATTTTACCCCAAACGGACTTAATGTATGCAGCTATTCCAGATGCATACATTCCCGATGGGGCTGATTTTGCGGGCGCGGAAAAAGTAATTTGCTATTACGCGTTCGCTCGTTACCTGCAAATAGCAGATCAGAACAGTACTACCACGGGAATGAAGATTCAGACCTACGGGGGCTCTGTGATAGTTCCAGATACAAGTAAAAACAAACGGGTTGACGCAGAACGGCAAAAGGCAGACCTGTTTATGCAGCCTCTTATATGTAAGATGCGCAAAGATGGAGTTATTAAATCACGCACGATCACCAATTCCCGCTACGGGCTTATCAAGTAATGGAATATATCGAAACCTACTTCCGAATGTTTTTTGCCGTTACCGTTCTGACGGTTGTTTCGGATGTGAAAGATTTCATTTTCCTTGTAGTTATTGTTACCATTCTGAACTGGCTCGCTGGATATATGGCAGGAAGGAAAAAGGGCGAAAAGTATCAGCACAAGAAGACTATGCAATCGGTTAAGGAATTATTCCTAACCAGTGCCGTATTATTCTTCGTTGCCCTTACTTGTTCGATGTTAGAACCTTCTATAGATTATGAGCTGATAATAAAATCTCTGACAGGCATATTTCTTATAATCTATGCCCGTAACATTACGAAGAATTTACGTATAATACAGCCGCACAATGATTTCATTCGGACGCTGAACAGTATAGCCAATAGCAAGTACTTTCAGATGAAAAAGAAAATCAAAGACGGTGATTTTGAAATACCTAAAGAGAAAAAAGAAAATGGCGAACCCGAGGAAACTAATACCGTTTATCCTTAAGTGGGAAGGCGGTTTCGTTAACGACCCTGACGATTTAGGGGGTGCAACGAACAAAGGTATAACTATAGGCACGTTTGGCGAATACCGGAAGCGTAAAGGGCTTCCGTCGCCAACTGTACAGGACATTAAGAACCTATCCGATAACGACTGGTACGAGATATTCAAAACGCTGTATTGGGACAGATGGAAGGCGGACGAAATAAAAAGCCAATCGGTAGCAAACATTCTTGTTGATTGGGTTTGGGCTTCGGGCGTTCATGGCATCAAAAGACCCCAACGTATATTGGGTGTATCGCCCGATGGGATCGTAGGTTCTAAAACTATCGCAGCCCTCAATGCAGCAGACCCGAAAAAGCTATTTGATGCTATCAAAGCCGATCGGGTAAAGTTCATTGATGAGATATGTAAAGCACGCCCCAAAAATGAGAAATACCGTAAGGGATGGATGAACCGAATTAATGCAATCAAGTATGGATAAACTACAAAGGACAATACTGTATGCTACGATCGTGGTTATCACGTTGGGCGTGATCTCAAAACTGGTAGACAAGATCAAAGAGCAGAAGATAGAAATAGGCAGGCTCGATCGTAATGTATCTGCCCTTTCCGCCTCAGAGGTGCAGTATAAAACTAAGTTGGGTGATGCCGCCGTAAAAAGACAGGCTTTAGAGATGTCGCAAAAGGAGCTAAAGAAAGCGAACGCAGACCTGCACAAAGAGATAAGCGCGCTCAAAGTTCGTGTAAAAGATGCACTGTCAGCAAGCCGTACAATAACCAAGACCGTTATAGTAGAGACCGTGAAGGTAGACACGATAAACAACATACCAACAGCCCAATATAGCGACCCATGGAACACGATACGATCCGAACAGTTGGGCGATTCGACAAAGCTATTCTATACAGGTACTGACTCTATTGTAGGCGTCGTATCGGTTAAGAGAAAGAAATTCCTTTTCTTCCGGTGGGGTGTTAAGGCGATCGAGTACGACCTATCGAATAAGAACCCAAAAACCAAAATAAACATAGACATTGCAGTCAAATTTGACTAAATGACACCTCTTTTTGTGATTTAGCAGCAGAACGGTAGGAAATAGACGGGTACATTGTAGACACAAAAACCGCTATTTACCTACCGTTTTGTTATTCTGTAAATAATCTATTGTTAATGTAACATAACTTGTAACACTTAAATCACTATATTTCAACCAGTTAGAAAAACCTACCTTAAAAGTGTTACCAACCTTTTTCTTATGTAACC
>CDYR01017779.1_pt1 | contig 16778 bp, 9 predicted proteins | sample 557691 | NCBI WGS metagenome assembly CDYR01 (sample SAMEA3182103, study PRJEB8094) | gut metagenome | biome: human; feature: gut; material: Stool; isolation source: human stools | place: Canada | collected 2013-02-19 | reverse complement strand
CCTCAACCCGCAGCTTGTTCAGGCCGCTGTGCAGAAGGTGCGTGAGGCCGGCGCCCTGCCGTTTCTGACCGACACAACGACGCTTTATTCCGGAACGCGCCACAACGCCGTGGATCATATCAATACGGCCATCCGTCACGGCTTCGCCCCCGGTGTGGTGGACGCTCCCGTGATTATCGCCGACGGCCTTTTCGGACAGAACGATCTTCCCGTGGAAATCAACTGCAAGCATTTCAAGACTGTGCACATCGCCACCGAAATCGTCCATACCCCGGCCATGGTCGTGCTTTCGCATTTCAAGGGCCATGAGGCCGCCGGTTTCGGCGGTGCCATCAAGAATCTGGCCATGGGCTGCGCTTCCCAGCGCGGCAAGGAAGACCAGCACGGCTGCCATGTGAACGTCAACCAGGAAAAGTGCGTCGGCTGCGGCACCTGCGTTAAGATCTGCCCGAGACAGGCCATGTCCATCACAGACAAGAAGTGCCACTGCGATCCCACGAAGTGCGTGGGCTGCTTCGAATGCATGACCGTCTGTCCCCAGGAAGCCTGTGAGGTTGACTGGGCCACGGATCTGCCGGCCTTCACCGAGCGTCTCACCGAATACGCCTATGGCGCCGTCAAAGGCCTCCAGGGGCATGTCATGTACATCAACTTTGTCATGAACGTGACGCCTGACTGCGACTGCGTCGCCTGGTCCGACATGCCTCTCGTTCCTGATCTCGGAATTCTGGCCTCTCTCGATCCTGTGGCGCTCGATCAGGCCTGCTTCGACCTCGTGAACCAGGCTCCCCAGCTCACTGATCTGAAGCGTGACGGCAAGGACATCTTTACCGCCCGCTGGCCCTACACGCATGGCCCCATCCAGATGGAATACGGGGAAAAGATCGGCCTCGGCACCCGCGAGTACGACCTCAAGAAACTCTAAAGCGGGACGGCTGTCCGTCCGCTTCCCGCTGAACCTGTCAATTGCCCCGCCTAGAGAGGCGGGAGTCTTCTGGGTGGGATGATAAAAAAACCGGGGCATTCCGAAAAACGGAGTGTCCCGGTTTTTCTTTTTTGAGGGAATTTCTCTAGCGCGTACCGAAAATACGATCTCCGGCATCCCCAAGGCCGGGCAGGATATACCCCTTGTCATTGAGCTTTTCATCGACGGCCGCGGTATAGATGTCTACGTCGGGATGTTCCTTCAGAACGCGTTCTATGCCGACGGGGGCGCAGACGAGGTGGAGGCTGCAGATAGACGTGCATCCGCTCCTTTTGAGCAGTTCGATGCAGGCGCAGAGCGATCCGCCCGTGGCCAGCATAGGGTCGAGGATGACGGCCCTGCGGTGGGCTATGTCTTTTGCCAGCTTGACATAGTATTCTACGGGCTTCAGCGTTTTTTCGTCGCGGAAGAGGCCCACAACGGAAACCTTGGCTCCGGGGATCATGCTGACGACGCCGTCCATAAGGCCGAGCCCGGCGCGCAGGATGGGGACGATAGTGAGCATTTTGCCGGCAACGCGTTCAAGCGTCACGGGACCGGCCCAGCCCTGGGCCTCGTATTTTTCAGTGGGGAGGTCCCGGCAGGCTTCGTAAACCAGGAGAGCGCCGATTTCGTTGGAGATGGTCCTGAAGGTGCTGCAGGGCGTGTCGTTCTCTCTGAGGATGCTGAGCTTATGGCGGATGAGCGGATGGTCAATGACGTGAAGTGGCATAACGTTCCCTCTTTTGGGTGTTCTGTGACAGTCCGGTTACGGACCCGTAATGTGCTTCTCTGGGTAGCACAAAGCAGGCCGGACAGAAAGTCTGACTTTCCTCATCGTTTTTTCTTTTTTGCCGGGGAAACGTCATGTGCCGTTTTTCCGGCGGCCATGGCTGCCAGCTTTCTGTTGGTGAAGGCCGTTGGCAGCGCCTCCAGAGGATTTTCTGGCCATGGGTGCTTCGGGTAGCGACCCCGCATCTCGGCGCGCACGGAAGGATAAGCTTCCTTCCAGAAGAAGGCGAGGTCGCGGGTCGCAGCCAGAGGAGCGCCGGACGGTGATGTGAGAAGCAGGGTAACGGGAGCGCCGCAGGGAAGGACAGGGGACGCGGTCAGGCCGAAGCATTCCTGGAGCTTCACGCTGATGCGCGGGCCGTCTCCTGTGTAGGAGATAGGGTGCTCGCGGCCTGAAGGCGCTTTCCAGAGCACGGGGGCGAGGCTCTCGAGCTGTTTGGCAAGGTTCCAGGGCAGAAGGCCCTGCCAGGCCCTGAGTATGCTCCCCGCCGGAATTTTTCTGAGATCGCGGACTCCCTCGAGGAGAGGAGGCAGCCAGTCATCAAGACAGGCTGCGAGCCCTTCATCGCTCAGGTCAGGCCACTCCTTCCCGCGCAGACGCCGGAGAAGCAGAACCCTGGCCTGCCATTCACGGCAGCGGTCATCCGGAGAGAGAAGCGAGATCCCTTCTTTTTTCACCAGAGCGAGAAGCGCCGCCCTGATAGCTTCGGGATCCGGATCGGGCTGCATGCGGTCTTCCAGCACGATGCTGTCCAGGAGAAGACGCTCCCGCACCTGGACCTTCCCATTCCTGTCCGCGGTGACTGATGTTTCCCTGCGCAGAAAAGACTTTGCGAAGGCTGTGAGATCGTTTTCGGCGAGACTGGCGCCGAGATTGAGTATCTGGTAGCCGGATCCGGCCTGTCCGCGGGTGTCCAGGGCCAGTATGAATTTGCTGCCGGCAAGCGGTGAAGCCGCAGGAACGAGCACGCGGGAACCGCCGCGCAGAAGATAAACGGACTGCCGTTCGCCGCCGGGGGCAGGACTGCCTGCGCCGCATCCGTCCTGACGCATGGCGATGCGGTCGGCGAAGCCCGGCAGGAGCACGCGCCCGCACGCACCCGCGCTGCGCAGAAGGCGGGCCGTACAGTTCTCCGGATCTTCCTGCTCCCGGTTTTTTGTGGGGACACTGCGTTTCCTGCGGTTCAGGAGGACGCGTGCAAAGTCAAGGATTCTCGCCGCGCCCGGTCTTTTCCTTCCTAAAACGGCATCAAGAGCCGGCGTGATGTCGGTCTGCGTGTGCTTTGCGGTGTCGTCTTCTTCGAGACAGGCGCAGGCCAGAGCGGCAAGGGCCGCATCGCTGCCGTTTTTCGTCGCGGCGAGGGCGCAGGCAGGCCTCGGATCTATGGCAAGGGCCGCGGCGTCCCTGCCGAAGGGCGTGATGCGTCCCTCTCTGTCCAGAATGCCCAGCGCGGAAAGCGTCCGTCGGGCTGATTCCATCGCGGCGGCGGGCGGAGGCGTAACGAAGGACAGATCTCCGGGCGCAGCGCCCCAGAGCGCGAGATCCATGGCCAGGGGTGTGAGATCAGCCTCGAGAATTTCCGGTCTGGCGAAGGGGGCCATGCCCTTTTCGGATTCCCTGCTCCACAGGCGCACGCAGAGCCCCGGACAGAGACGTCCGGCGCGGCCCTGCCGCTGACGGGCCGAGGAAAGGGGGATTGTCTGGGTGACAAGGTGCGTGCGCCCGCTTGCGGCATCCCAGCGCGGGCGTCGCTGCAGCCCGCTGTCGACGACCGTGCTGACGCCCTGTATGGTCAGGGACGTTTCGGCAATGTCTGTGGCCAGTACGATCTTCCGCTGACCCTCCGGAGCCGGGGCGAGCGCCGCGTCTTGCTCCCTGGCGCTGAGATTTCCGAGCAGAGGAAAAACCGCGCATCCCTCTGGGATCTGTCCTTCAAGGGCTTCCGCTGTGCGGCGTATTTCCGCGGATCCCGGCAGAAAGGCCAGAACGCTCGAACTGGTTTCCCTGAGGCAGTGCAGAATCACGCCGGCCATGTGCAGGGGCAGGTGTCTGAGCCTGTCCGTAAGGGAAAAGAGGCCGGGAGTCCTGTCCGGAGCGTACACGGTTCTGACCGGGTAACCTGGGGCCGGGGAAACCACTTCCGGTGCGTCCGGGAGGATTTTTTTCAGGGATTCCCTGTCCAGAGTGGCCGAGAGTATGCCCAGATGGAGATCGGGGCGCAGGATGGACTGGCTTTCAAGAGCCAGGGCAAGTCCCGTGTCCGAAGCGATGCTGCGCTCGTGGAATTCGTCAAAAAGGACGCAGGACACGCCGGAAAGGCTCTGTTCGTCCGTAATCATGCGGGTAAAGACACCCTCGGTCACCACTAGGAGTCGGGTTGACCGGCTGACTCGCGTTTCCTGGCGCATGGCGATGCCGACGAGGCCTCCCACCGTCCCGCCAGTAAGGTTTGCAAGATGGCGGGCCAGCATGCGGGCTGCCGCGCGCCGCGGCTCAAGGAGCAGGACGCGTCCCGGCAGGGCGTCCAGCGCCCAGAGGGGCACACGCGTGCTTTTGCCCGTTCCGGGCGGCGCTTCCAGCAGAAAAACGGGGCTTTCACGCAGAAGTTCTGAGATGCGGGGACGGTACGGATCAATGGGAAGCGGCGGGAGCGTGGGCATGGGCAGGCCTGTTGATCTGGTATTTTGGCGGGTGTCAGTGTATTGACAGGGGTCAGGAGAAGGGAGGGTGTATGGAAACGCACAAGCGGGAGATCATTGGCATGGAGACGTCTCTCAGGGCTGTATACCGCATTCTGCAGCGGGTGGCCCGGACAGACAGCACTGTTCTTGTAACCGGTGAGTCAGGCACTGGCAAGGAACTGGCCGTGCGCTATCTGCATGAGCAGAGCCGGAGGGCATCCGGGCCGCTCGTGGTCGTCAACTGCGGCGCCATCCCCCACGAACTCCTGGAATCCGAGCTTTTTGGTTACGAGAAGGGAGCGTTTACCGGCGCGGTGCATTCCCGCAGGGGACGCTTTGAGATGGCCTGTGGAGGTACTGTTTTCCTGGACGAAGTAGGCGAAATGGATCCGCTTCTGCAGGTCAAACTCCTGCGCGTGCTGCAGGAGCACGAGATCGAGCCCGTAGGCGGAACCGGGCCGCGCCAGGTGGACGTGCGCGTGGTGGCGGCCACCAACCGCAACCTCGAAGCGGAAGTTGCAGAGGGCCGCTTCCGAGAGGACCTTTTCTACCGCCTCAATGTCATTCCGGTTCAGCTCCCCCCTCTGCGTGAGCGCGGGAGTGATGTACTCCTTCTCGCTCAGGCCTTTCTCGAGCGTTTCTGCCAGGAACGGGGCCGTCCTGTGCTGCGGCTCTCTGAGGAAGTGCGGCGGATCTTTATGGCGTATCCCTGGCCAGGCAACGTGCGCGAGCTTGAAAATTTCATGGAGCGTCTGAGCATCCTCGCAGACGGGGACACCATTGTTCCGGACGATCTGTCCGCCAAGATACTGTCGCATCCGGCAGTTCAGGAGCTGACTGCGGAACTGCCGTGCGCCGGGGAGCCGAAGGAGATTCCCGTGCCGCGCTCCGGGGAGTGTTCCTCCGGGTTCATCTGGCCAACGCTCGCTGATCTCGACCGCCTCGGCCTCGGGATGAAGGATTTTGTGGAAACCTGTGAGAACAGGCTTCTCGACGAGGCTCTCGCCGAATCAGGGGGTGTGCGGAGCAGGGCCGCCTCGAGACTTGGCATCAAGCGCACCACGCTCATCGAGAGACTTCGCCGCCGCGGCGAAAAGGATGAGCCAGCGCGCTAATGATTCTGCCGGTATTGCCGATAGGGGATACTGGAGAACCATGCCATGCCGGAAAGAGAAAACAGAAAAAGCCAGGAGGAATTTCTGACGCTCAGCGCAAAGGCGCCGGAGCCCGCGTTCAGGGAACGCGTGGTTTCCCTGCTGCGCCGCTGGAAGCGCCGGGATCCGTCGGCCCGTACAGCCGGCGCTCTGGAATTCTGGCTGCCCTTTGTCCTCATGGGGGCATTCGCGTTTATCGCTTTCTGCCCGGAACATGATTTTTCGGTGAAGGTTCTCCCCGCAGTGCACGTGGAGGACGCTTCCGGAAGAGAAGCGGAACGTCCCTTCCGCCAGGAAGGTGTTCCGCCTGAGAAAAGGGCGGGGTTCCACCCGCGCTATACGGTATTTGAACCGGGTGAGATACGGGCGTTCTGCAATCAGGGCGGGCCTGAACTCTGGCCCCAGGTGGCAGATGGAGCGAAGATTCAGCAGAAGGCCGGTACCGGCGTTTCTCCCGCCACGGTTCTGACGCCGGAATACGGCGCTGAATCCGGGAAAAAATTCAGTTTTGGTGAGGATGGCTCTCCCGGCGAACAGGATATACGGGAAGAGATCCGGCTCGCCCAGCTTCAGATGGAGGCCGGGCATGTGGATTCCGCTCTGGGCGATCTCGGCCGCCTGCGTCATTACGCCGATATGCCGGGTTTCCCCTCAGATCTGCGGCTGGACATTCTGGTAGTCGTGATGGATGCCTGCCGTCTGCGTCTTCTGAGCGACGGTGTCTCAGCCGCTCAGGATCTCAGACGGGCCTGCTCTGCCGTCATTGACGCGATGCCCCAGTCTCCCGCTGCCGCGGAGGCGCTCAGAAATCTGAGTCTGGCTTCCCAGACTGCCGGCGATTTTTCCGGGGCTCTGGATTATCTTGCTGCCGCCTGCGAACGGTTCCCCGGACTCGGCGGCACGGACAGATCGTTCCTGAATCTCGGCACGGCGGCGTCCGCTGCCGGAAAGCAGGAAGAAGCCGTGCGGGCCTTTGCCGAACTGATCCGCCGCTATCCCCTTTCTGCGCTTGTGCCCGATGCGTGGGCCGGAGCAGCCCGCTCCTGGTCAGCCCAGGGCCGCTATGATGAGGCCGGAAAGGCTTTTGCCAGGCTTTCTGACAGTCAGGAGTATTTTCTGAAGGCGCCTGACGTGCTTCTGGAATGGGCCAGAAACGGTTACAGGGCGGAGGGTGCCAGGGCCTCCGGGGAAATCGCTGAAATTTACCGCCGCTTTTCCTCTCTCGAGCTGCAGGGAGAGCAGGCAGACGAGGTGCTTCTTGGCTTTGGCGATCTCATGTCGGAGGCCGGCATGGACAGGGAAGCCCAGGCCGTGTGGCACAGAGTCAGTCAGGGAAACAGGGTCTGTGCCGGCACGGCGCGCATGCGTCTTGCTGAGGGACGGGTCATTGGGCTCCCGCGCGATGCCGGTATGCTGAAGGCTGTTTTTGAAGGCCCGTCCCAGAAAAAACTCCTCGAACTGTACCGGACGAACATTGCTTCATGGCCGGGAACTCCGCTCGCCGAGGCCTGCCGTGTGCGTGAAATCTGCCTCTTGTCCGCGCAGGGGTTTGTTCACGAGTCGAGAATCCGGGCTGTTGAGTTTCTCAGGTCTTCGGGAAAGAGTGACTGCGCCGGTCTGGTGGCGGAATGCCTGCGGGGAGATCTGAAGAGAGAACTGGCGTTTATCGAACTGCCCCGTGATTACACCCGTCTCGCCAGCGCCTGGCAGGATACACCGGAAATCAGGGAGGCCTGCGGAACTCCCGATCCTGATTTACGCGCAGCCCTCGGGCGCGGGTTCATGCTCATGGGAAAGGGAGCTGAGGCGGTGGCTGTTCTTGAGCCTCTTCTGGAAAACCGCACCATGGGCGAGCACGGGCTCTATGCCCTGAGCTGCTGCTACAACGAGGCCCTGCTCGGAAAGGACTGGAAGAAGCTCCTTCACATTGCTGACTGCGTGGCTGCCTGGCCCCTGCCGGAAGGCATCTCCTCCCAGCTTGCCTACAGTTCGGCCATCGCCTATCAGGCCCTTGGGAACAGCGTGCGCGCCCTGTCCGTCTGGCGCACTGTCTGTGAAGACGAGACCGCAGCGGCGTGGCAGAGAGCCTACGCCTCCTGGTATCTGGCCTGCGACGCGTCCAGGAAGAAGGACAGTAAAAATGCCTACGCGCTTTACAGCCGCACGGTGAGTTTCTTTGAGGCCGCGGCAAGGCAGGGCAGCGGACATGTCGACAACTCCCTGCTCACGAGCGCCCGCCGCCGCCTGGCTGAAATCTGCGAAAAGGACGGCAGGAAGCGTGAAGCTCTGGCCTGGCTGGCCCAGATTCCGCAAAAGGAAGCCCTCGCCGCGTCCGTCCCGCCACAGCCCCGCAGGAACCCCGCGTCCGGCTCTGAAACAGCGGGAGCAGAGCGGGAGGAAAGCGCTCCTGCGCCTTTCCCCGGCAGAGATCTCATTTCGTCCGTGTCGAAATGATTTTCCCCCGGACTGGGGGCTTTTTTGCGAACAGCGTACGCAGGATTTTTTAGGGCTCTGCTCTGATATGATGAACCGGTATGTTCAGTCAGGGAAGGCGAAGCGGTGCTGAAGCATCTCCGTAACCAGGTGGAGCGGTTTCCTGTCCGCCTGTAAGCCTCCAGATCTTTTTTTTCCGGCAAATGACTGAAGCCCGATTCGTTACAGGCTCCGGTGCTCCGTGTGAGAACCACAGGAGCCTGTTTTGTCTATTGTCCGGCTGCGGCCCAGGCAGAGAGAGCCCTGTCCAGCTCGGGACCGGGCGTGACCGTGAGCTCGGGATCCAGGGAAAGGTGGCAGTAGAATCCGTCCACGAGCACTGAGGCTTCGGTGGATACGCTGCCGGGATATTTTTCCAGAATGGCGCGTAGAGAGAGCATGGCTTCTTCGTCCAGGCGGTTCTCCGGAATCTGCACGACGACAGGGTGACGGCTTTCCTGACAGATACTCTGGAGTGGCCGCATGCTGTCGCCGATGATCCTGAGTTCGCGGGGAGCCTGGGTTTCACCAGCCTCATCGTCGCCCGGTTCTGTCTCGTTTTCCTTTTCCTGGTTCTTGTCGAGCCTTCCCGTGAGCCAGAGCGGCTGTTCCGAATCGAGGAGAGCGCGCAGCTCGGGAGTATAGGCTTTATGGAAAAATGTCACTTCGGCGTGTCCGGTCAGATCTTCAACCTGAACGAAAGCCATGCGCTTGCCACCAGCCTTGGTGAGCGCTTCGCGCCAGCTGGTGACCAGCACGGCCGTCCGGATTTCGGCACCGGGATAAAGATCCTGCAGGGATTCCAGATCCATGTTGCCAATGCGTTTCCACTGCTGAGTGAAAGGCTGGAGCGGATGGGAGGTGAGGTAGAATCCGAGGGCCTCCTTTTCGTTCTGCAGCTTGATGTCGTCCGGGAATTCCTCGAGTCCGGCGTCAGGGCAGTTAATACCCACGCCGGGCAGCTGTTCCATGGCAACCTTAAGCTTCGGAGACAGGGCGAGCAGAGATGTTGACTGCGACTCGTTGAGTTTCGCTCTTCTCTGGGCTTTCTCCACCACCAGATCGAGGCAGCAGAGAAGAGCCTGCCGCGTGGCGCCGGTGCAGTCGAAGGCGCCACCCTTGATCAGGGATTCCAGAACACGCTTGGTGACTTTACGCATGTTGACGCGGGTGCACAGATCGTAGAGCGACTTGTACTCGCCGTTTTTGCGGCCGTTGACGATTTCCTGGATGGCTTCGTCGCCCACGTTTTTGATGCCTCCAAGGCCGAAGACGATTTTGCCGTCCTTGGCAGAGAAGGAACGCTGGGAGTAGTTTACGGAAGGCGGCAGAACATCCACGCCGCGATCCTTGCAGCAGGAAATGTATTTGAGGAGTTTTTCCTGGTTGCCCATTTCGCTGGTGAGCAGGGCAGCCATGAAGGCGCAGGTGTGGTGAACCTTGAGCCAGGCAGTGTAGTAGGAGATCTGGGCGTAAGCCGCGGAGTGGGATTTGTTGAAGCCATAGGCCGCGAACTTTTCCATCAAGTCGAAGATTTCGTTGGCCTTTTCCTCGGAGATGTTGTTTTCCGCGGCACCCTTGACGAAGATAGAACGCTGCTTGGCCATGGCCTCGGCTTTTTTCTTGCCCATGGCGCGCCGCAGCAGGTCAGCGCCGCCCAGCGTGTAGTTGGCGATGATCTGGGCGATCTGCATGACCTGTTCCTGGTAGACAATGACGCCGTAGGTATCCTTGAGGCAGCTTTCCAGAGACGGGTGCGGGTAAACGACGGGTACTTCACCATGCTTGCGCTTGATGAATTCGTCGACCATGCCCGAGCCAAGAGGCCCGGGGCGGTAGAGGGCGAGCATGGCTATGAGATCTTCGAAGCAGGAGGGGTGCAGCATGCGCAGGTACTGACGCATACCGGATCCTTCGACCTGGAAGACACCGTCCGTATCTCCGCGGGAATAGAGGTCGTAAGTGGCCTGATCCGTGAAGGGCAGGATATCGAGATTCGGCGGCTCCTCACCCTCCAGTTTGATGTTATCCAGAGCGTCCTGAATAAGCGTCATGGTCTTGAGGCCGAGAAAGTCGAATTTGACAAGGCCCGTCTGCTCGACCATGGGGCCGTCAAACTGGGTGACCTGCTCGCCGTGTTTGCCCCGGAAGAGGGGGAGGTACTCGACCATTGGCTTGTCAGAAACCACAAGTCCGGCCGCATGCATGCTGGCCTGCCGGGTGAGGCCCTCCAGCTTCATGGCGATGTCAAGGAGATGCCTGATCTGTGGTTCCGTGTCGTAGCGCTTCTGGAGCTCTGGCTCCTGCTTAAGTACATCGCTGATGTGGATCTTGGGATCGTTGCCGGGCACCAGCTTGGCGATGGCCGCGCGTTCCTGGAACGACATTCCCAGCACGCGGCCCACGTCATGGATGACGGCCTTGGCCTTCATCTTGCCGAATGCGGCGATCTGGGACACGGAGTCCTCTCCGTAGGTGTCGGCCATATGCCTGATGACCCTGTACCGGCGGCGTTCGCAGAAGTCGACGTCGATATCGGGGAGGGACACGCGTTCGATGTTCAGGAAACGTTCGAACAGCAGGTTATACGGCATGGGATCGAGGTTGGTAATACGCATGGACCAGGCCACAAGGGAACCTGCCGCCGAGCCACGCCCCGGTCCTGTTGGCACGCCGTGGTTCTTGGCCCAGTTGATGAATTCCTGCACAATGAGGAAGTAGCCGGGGAAACCCATTTCCAGGATGACGCCGATTTCATGCTGCAGGCGCTTGCGGTATTTGTCCTTGTCTATAGTTTCCGGATTCGGATGCTCGCGGAAACGGCGTTCGAGACCCTCCTCGGCCAGTTTACGGAATTCGGACTCCAGGCTGGCACCCTCGGGCAGCGGGTATTTGGGAAAGAAGTGCTTGCCGAAGGTCAGCTCGCAGTTGCACATCTCCGCGATTTTCGCCGTATTCTCAATGGCCTGGGGTACGGACGCAAAGTCGCGCTCCATTTCTTCCGGCGACTTGTAATAAAGCTCGTGGGTTTCGAAACGGAAGCGTTTTTTGTCGTTGATGGTGGAACCCGTGCCGATGCAGAGCAGAATTTCGTGAGCTTCGTAATCGTCCGCGTTGAGGTAATGGCAGTCATTGGTGGCCACCACTGGCAGGTGTTCGCTCTCTGCCAGTTCAAGGAGGCCGTTGTTGACGATGGTCTGCTTCTCGAGGCCATTGTGCTGCAGCTCGAGGTAGAAATTGTCTTTGTAAAGTTCCGCGTACTGCCTTGTGATCCTGCGGGCCTTGTCCATGTCGCCCGACAGGATGGCCTGGGGGATTTCGCCCTGGATGCAGGCTGTCAGACAGATGATGCCCTCGGAATATTCCTTAAGAATGTTCCAGTCCACGCGCGGTTTATAGAAGAAACCCTCAAGCCAGCCCTTGGTCACCACTTTCACAAGGTTGTGGTAGCCGGTCATGTTCTTCGCGAGCAGGATCAGGTGGTTGCGGCGCTTGGCGTCCTCGCTCTTGGTGTCCAGGTGATCGCGGCAGGTATAGACCTCACAGCCGAAAATGGGCTTGATGCCGAATTCCGTGCAGGCCTTCTGGAAGGAGGCCGCAGCGAACATGTTTCCGTGGTCTGTGACGGCGCAGGCCCCCATACCGTAGTCCTTCGCCTTCTGGCACAGGTCCTTGAGGCGGATGGCGCCGTCAAGCATGCTGTATTCGGTATGGCAGTGGAGATGGATAAAATCGGACATGCGGCTCCTCCCGCCGCGGAAAGAGGATGTTCTCCCGCGTGAAAAAAGAAGTGGAAAGGTACGTTATAGAAAAAAAAAGGCTGAAGGTCATCACCTTCAGCCGCGCTCCGGAAGCGGAGTGAAGGGGGTTACCCGGCAGGAAAGTATTTCGACAGGGCGAGTTTCTTCGCGTCAGCTCTGGCTGTTTTGCCGGTTCCGGTGAGCGGGATGGCCTCCACGCGGATGAAAGCGCGGGGCACCCAGTACTTTGGCAGGACATCCCGGCAGAGCGCATCGAGTTCGGTATCTGTCATGCCAGATGTGTGGAGGAGCGTGATTTTTTCGCCCAGTCTGTCATCGGGAACGGACGTAATGCAGAAAGCGCCGGGAATTCTTTCAGCGAGCTTCTGCTCCACTTCCTCTGCCTGCACCTTGATGCCGCCCGTGTCGATGACGTTGTCGAGGCGTCCCCTGATGCGGAAGCGCCCGTCCGGGCTGATTTCGGCAATATCGTTGGTCGTGAGGACCTTTTCGCAGACACTGGGCGCGTCAATGACGAGCGTGCCCTTTCCGGAGAGGTGTACCGAGACGCCGGGCATGGGCGTGTACCAGTCCGTGGCGTCCTGGCTGTTCACTTTCCTTAAGGCAATGTGTGAAAGCGTCTCGGTCATGGCGTAAGACGACCAGACTGCGTTGGGGAAATCCCTGAGGGCCGCCGCCAGAGAGCCGGTTACGGCTCCGCCGCCGAGGAGCAGGTGTTTCACATTCCTGAGCCGTTCCGCGCAGACGGGATCGCGCAGGCTCTCATAGGCCTGCATGGGCGTGAGAGCGGCGAAGTCCAGAGGCGTGCCGACCTCCCTGAGCGGCGAGGAGCAGGGCTCGACGGCTACCAGGTTGAGCCCCTGGACGAGGGCGCGCACCACGACCATCTTGCCGGCGATGTACCTGAGGGGCATAGCAAGGAGAGCGGAATCTCCCGGCCTGAGTCCGAGGAAGGCGCAGGTGCGGCGGGCGCTTTGGGCCATGCGGCGTTTTTCCGCCTGCATGGGCTTCGGCGCTCCCGTGGATCCCGAAGTCTGCACGGGCACCGTGGCGGAGGGAGACTGCCAGTCAGCGAGGAAGCGCGAGAGGTCGCCGAGAATGCCCTCCCTGCGGAAATGGGAAGCGATGAAGGCGGAGAGCAGGCCCCCTTTGAGTTCGGATCCGTTCAGCGTCAGGGTGAGCTGCCTCAGACGCGTCAGATTTTCCTCTTCCAGAGAGGGAATGTCCTTCATCTTCATCGCTCCTTTCCATTTTCGTTATCTTTCGAGACCGAGCCAGCTTCTGAGATCCGGCTCCGGCGCGTCAGGGGCGAAGTGCAGGGCTTCGCCGCGGATGGAAAGCGGGTAGCTCTCCATGTTGTCCGTGAAAAGCTGCCCGGTTCCGAGCCCCTGAGGCATGGTGCAGTCCGAGGCAGCCCGCCACTGGGCGATGGCGTTGAGCCCGACATTGGATTCGAGGGCGCTGGTGGCCCAGAAACCGATGCCGCGTTCTCCGGCAAGCCGGATCCATTCTTCTGAGCCCCTGAGGCCGCCGTGCAGGGTCGGTTTCAGAATGATGTACTTCGGATGCACGGCATCGAGCATGTCAGCCTTCTGCTTTGCGTCATTGAGGCCGATGAGTTCCTCATCGAGGGCTATGGGCACGGGCGACGAGGCGCAGAGCCTGCCGCTGGCTTCCCACTGTCCCTGTCTGATGGGCTGCTCAATGGAATGCGGTCTGAACTCGGCGAGTTTTTCGAGCCGCTGCATGGCGTTTTCAGGCGTGAAGCCGCCGTTGGCGTCGAGCCGCAGCTCGAGCTCCCCGGGATCCGGGTAGCGCATGCGGATGTGCCGCATGAGATCGCACTCCTCGTCGAAGCCGATAGCGCCGATTTTGAGTTTTACGCAGTGAAATCCGGCTTTCATCTTGGCGTCGAGGCGCTCGAGCATTTTGTCATGGCTGCCCATCCACACCAGGCCGTTGATGGTGATGTCCTTTTCACCCCGGCTGAAGGGCGTGTCCCAGAGACGTATGGTTCCGCGCTGGGCATGCCTGAGCGCCGTTTCGAGACCGAAGCGCACGGAAGGATACGAGGATGGGACGCTTCCGTAAATGTCGCCGCTTTTGGCGAAGGCGCGGCAGTATTCATGGAGCCTTTCCCCGTAGTCCGGACCGGCTTCCTGGCTCAGATCAGGGAGCGGGGCGCACTCGCCCACGCCGAAGCGGCCCTCCTTGTCCTCCAGGACAACGTACCAGACGTCGTGGGTGAGGTAGACGCCGCGGGACGTGCCAGCCGGCTCCCTGAAGTGCAGGGTGCGCGGAACTATGGTGACTTTCCAGCTCATAACCGCATCTCCGGCCTAGGGAAACTTGGGATAGTCCTTGAAGTTGGGCTTGCGCTTCTCGAGGAAGGCTTTGCCGCCTTCCTGGGCTTCGTCGGTGAGGTAGTAAAGAAGGGTGGCGTCGCCAGCCAGCTCCTGAATGCCAGCCTGGCCATCGAGCTCGGCGTTAAGGCCGACCTTGATCATGCGCAGGGCCATGGGGCTCATTTCCATCATGCGCTCTGCCCAGGCCACGCCTTCATCCTCAAGTTTGTCGAGGGGAACGACTTTGTTCACAAGCCCCATCTGCAGGGCTTCCTGCGCTGAGTACTGACGGCAGAGGAACCACATTTCCCTGGCCTTCTTCTGGCCGATGATGCGCGCGAGGTAGCTGGAGCCGAAACCGGCGTCAAAGCTGCCCACATGCGGCCCAGTCTGGCCAAAGATGGCATTTTCGGAGGCAATGGTCAGGTCGCAGACAACGTGCAGGACGTGGCCGCCGCCGATGGCGTAGCCGTTTACGAGGGCGACGACGGGCTTGGGCAGAGAGCGGATCTGCTTCTGCACGTCCAGAATGTTCAGTCTCGGAACGCCGTCCTTGCCCACATAGCCGCCGCGATCCTTCACGTGCATGTCACCGCCGCTGCAGAAGGCCTTGTCTCCCGCGCCGGTAAGAAAGACCACGTTGATATCCGGGCATTCGCGGCAGTAGGTGAATGCCTCGCTCATCTCCTTTGTTGTATCGGGCGTGAAGGCGTTGCGGTAGCGGGGCCTGTTGATAGTGATTCTGGCTATGCCTTCATAATAGTCAAAGAGTATCTCTTCGTATTTTTTGATGGTTTTCCATTCGCGCTGTGCCATAGTCCCTCCGGCATGGCTTTCGGGTTTGAGAAGAAAATTATCTGTCCGACGTTCCTGCTCCGGCTGCCGTCAGGGCACGCGTCGCGGAGGCGTCTTTTTCGATATCCGTGAACACTTCAAGAAGCAGCGGGTCTTTGCCTTCCCCTGTGCCGCAGAATTGTTTCAGGGCTGCGTCCAGTTCCCCGGCGTTTTTCGCGGAGAGATAGCCGAGCCCGAAGGTTTCGGCGACGTGGCGGGCGCTGAAGCCGTTGGAGCCAGCTATGTAGAGATCCCTGTGCTCTGAATCGAGGCCTGGGAGGACATGGAAGATGCCGCCGCCGCCATTATTGAAGAGCAGGATGCGCAGGTTTGAAGGCAGGCTTTTTTTCCAAAGGGCGTTCTGGTCGTAGAAGAAACTCAGATCGCCGATGAGCGCATAGGTCATCCTGGGCGATCCCAGAGCGAACCCCGTGGCCGTGGACAGGGAGCCGTCAATGCCGTTCACACCCCTGTTGCAGCAGACTTCGGTGTCCGGGGGCAGGGGAAAGTACTGGGCGTTGCGCACGGGGGAGCTGTTGGCGAGCTGCAGGGCCGATCCGTCGGGGAGGGCTTCAAGGAAGCGGCGCATGACGAAAAGATCGGTGAACTCCGTGAGCCGGAAGTCAGCCACGCGTTGCGCTGCGGCGCTTCCTGCCTTCTGCCATGCGTCCTGGAAAGCCGGACTGCGGTCAGCCGGCTCATCAGCCAGCAGGCCTATGAGTTCCGCGGGATCGGCTTCGACGGCGCGCGTCAGGCACCTGAAGAGATCGGGGCAGGCGCCGTCAGGACTCACGTGCCAGTGGGCGGCAGGGCGTACTCTGCGCAGATACTGCTTGAGCCGTTTGCTGACCACATGTCCCGCGACAGTGATGACAAAGTCGGGGGCCAGAATATCGTCTGTCCGGGGAGCCGCCAGGACGAGATCCGATGTCCCGATGAATCCCTTCTCCCCCATTGAGGCTGAAAGGTTCGCGAGGTGCTCGCAGACGATAACAGCATGCCCTTTCCCGGCAGCGCGTCTGAGGGATTTTTCGAGGGCCGGGGCCGGCAGGCTCTGGCCGCAGATAATCATGACGCGTTTTGCCTTCCGCCATTCATTCCGCATGTCAGGCGTGAGGAAGGCCATGCGGCTCTGCTCACGCACGAAGCTGCGGACTTCGGGAAGAGCAGGGGCGGACATATCAAAGAGCGGTTCCGTTATGGGAACGTTGATGTGGACGGGACCGAAGCCGTTGTGGGTGAGCTCGGCCAGGGCCTCGTTGATGAGCCTGTTGCAGTACCAGAGGCTTTCTGCGTCATGGGGCTCGGGCAGGGTGACTTCCTTCCTGATGTAATTATGAAAGGAACCGGGCTGCACGATGGTCTGGCCGTCCATCTGGCCGATGGCCGAGGCCGGCCTGTCTGCGGAAATAATGAGCAGGGGCAGATTCTGGTAATAGGCTTCAGCTACGGCAGGTGCCATGTCGAGAAGCGCCGTACCCGATGTGCAGCACGCGGCCACGGGGCGGCGCAGGGCCTGGCAGAGTCCGTTGGCCGTGAAAGCGGCACTGCGCTCGTCAGTCACCGGTGTACAGAGTATGTCCGGACAGGAGGCCAGCGTGTGATTGAGAGGCGAATTGCGCGAGCCCGGGCTCAGGACGGCCCTGGTGATGCCGTGCTGTTTCATGAGAGCAGTGAGTTCGAGAACATTGGTTTTGACGGAGTACATGTCAGGCTCCCATTCCGGTGATGGAAAGCATGGTGCGCATCTTGTGGCAGGGCTCACGCCACTCGC
>CDYR01050490.1_pt1 | contig 17007 bp, 18 predicted proteins | sample 557691 | NCBI WGS metagenome assembly CDYR01 (sample SAMEA3182103, study PRJEB8094) | gut metagenome | biome: human; feature: gut; material: Stool; isolation source: human stools | place: Canada | collected 2013-02-19 | reverse complement strand
GGACCGCCGGCACGTTACCCGCTTTCCTTACTCCCATAGCGGAAGCCGGGCAAGAAAAGCGGGTGGGAAAACGGCGCCGGCTCCGGAAAATCCGGAGCCGGCAGGAAAAAGCTAGCGGGGCAGGCGGAAATTGCCGGCGAGCGGCACGGACCAGGCTCTGCCAAAGGGCCTGGCGCTCACGTACAGGGGCTGGGGCTCCTGACGGCGCTTGAATTCCGACCTGAAGAGACGGGCGCGCACCTCGGGACCGCGCGGGCCGCAGGGAGAAAGCGGGGTTCTCGGCTCGGCCGCGATGAGCGTCTCGATGATGGGATCGAGTTCACTGTAGGGCGGGAGGGAGTCGGAATCCTTCTGGCCGGGATGGAGTTCGGCGGAAGGAGCCTTCTCGATGATGGCTCTCGGGATGATGTCGCTGCCTCTCGAGCGGTTGTACCACTCGGCCACGTCGTAAACCTGGGTTTTGGTGAGGTCGGCGATAACGCCCAGGGCGCCCACAGCGTCGCCATAGAGGGTGCAGTAGCCCATGGCGCCCTCGCTCTTGTTGCCCGTGTTCAGGACCAGGGCGCGTGCGCGGTTGGCAAGCGAGGTGACAAGCGTGCCGCGGATGCGGGCCTGCACGTTCTCAAAGGTGAAGTCGCCGGGATACGTCTCGAACATGCCGAGGCCCTGGGACATGGTCTGCTCGAAGGCCTTCATGACAGGTTCGATGGGCATGACCACGCTCTTCACGCCGAGGTGTTTCACGAGCTCCGCGGCGTCGTCCACGGACCCCCTGCTGGAATACGGGGAAGGCATGAGCACAGCCGTGACGTTATCCTTCCCGAGAGCCTCAACGCCCACGGAGAGAACGAGGGCTGAATCGATGCCGCCGGAGAGTCCCACAATGCCGCGGGTAAGGCCGCATTTGTTGACGAAGTCGCGCGTGCCGAGCACGAGAGCGCCGAACACGCCCTCTTCCCACGAGGCGAAGTCGGGGGCCACGGGCGCGCTGCCACCGGCCGTATCCAGGACGACCACGTCCTCCTCAAAGGCCTTTCCCCTGGCGTACAGGGCGCCAGTGGGATCAAAGGCCGTGCTCTGGCCGGCGTAGACGAGGCCGTCATTGCCGCCCACGGCGTTCACGCAGAGGAGATGCACATGGTGTCTCGCGGCCACATGGCTCAGAATGGCGTACTCCTCGCCAGCCCTGTCCTTCGTGTAGGGAGTGGCCGTCATATAGGCGATGGCGTCAACGCCCCGGGAAATGAGGTCGAGGAGCGGATTGTGCCCGACGCCCTGCACGTTCCAGAACTCGTCGGAGGAATCGCTCTCGCAGAGCACGACGCCGAGGCGCCAGCCCTGCAGGGTCATAATGCCGCAGGAGACGCCGCGGTCAAAGAAGCGGGCCTCGGGATCCTGGCTGGCAGGATGACGGATCTTGCGCGAGACAACTTCCCAGGTGCCGCCGTGGATGTGCACCGCGGCGTTGGAAAGGAGCTTCGGGTCGTAGACGCTGATGACAGGCGCGCCCACGAGCAGATCCGGACCGTCCTTAAACGTTTCGGCCAGGATGTCGAGCCCCCTCCGGCACCCTTCCACGAAATCGTTCATGGACAGGTAATCGCCGGGGTTGAGGCCGGACAGGGCCAGTTCGGGCGTGACGCAGAGGTCGACATCGCCGGCCCTGCGCACAGCAGCGGCAATCTTTTCCACGTTCCCCGCGATATCGCCGGTCACAGGGTTGCACTGAAGCAGAGCAGTTTTCATGGATACCTCCAGGAAAATGGCGGAGAGGCCTGGCGGCAGCGGCGCCGGTCTCCGTCCGGATGAACCGCGGGGGGTGCGGAGAAAAAAGTGAGCCGGGGGAAAAAAGAATCAGCAGTCCGGCCGGGAAGTCCTGCCGCAGGCGCGCGTCTCCAGGAAAGCGGTGTTCGCGCTTCCTTCCGGCGTTTTCAGCCAGTCAGTGGAAACGGGCGCGAGAGACCTGGTTCCGCGGCGCCAGGCAAGAAAGTCAGTGATGATGCCGGGATGATCGAAGCACATGGGGGAAGGAAGGTTTTCAGGATCACACCAGAAGGCGCTCCCCGCGTCATCTCCGGCCTGAAGGGCGCCGGGATCCCGCGGAACGCCCGCGAAAACAACGGTCATGGTGTGCCTGCGCGGATCGCGGTCGGGACGGGAATACACGCCGAGCACGCCGAGAAGGCAGACGGAGAGCGCGGTCTCCTCACGCATCTCCCTGATGGCCGCGTTCTCCACGTATTCCCCCTCATCGACGAAACCGCCGGGCAGGGCAAAGCCGTGCGGCTCGTTTCTGCGCTTTACAAGCACGATGCGCCCGTCTTCCGAGAAAATAACCACGTCCGTGGTGGGGGCGGGATTGGCGTAGACAGGGAAGGAGCCCCCGCACAGGGGACAGGTAATCTTCTTTTCCATAGGGCAGACCTCCTGCCGGATCGTCATGAAATATGCCCCGAAGCCGCTTCTGTGGCAAGAGAGAAGAAAAGAGGCGCGGGCTCCGGGCCGGAGAAGACTGCTCTCCCTAGTAGCGGAGCAGCCCGCTCTCTTCCGTATGCCGCAAATCCACGCCGTCAGAGGCCAGGGCGGCGAGGGGAATGGCCCCCTCGCGGATAACGCGGCAGGAGCCGTCGGGAAGGGGCTCGAGAATGGTGGACGGCAGGCCGCCTTCCGGCTCAGGTCCCTCGTCGAGGATGCCGCCGCAGGCCAGGGCCAGGGCTTCTTCGATATCAGCCGCAGTGCGGGCGGGATTGTGCGCCTGGATATTGGCCGAGGAAACGGTGAGGGGCGCGTCGATGGCGATGGAAAGGGCCGCGGCCACGGGATGGGGGGTGACGCGCACGGCCACCCTGCCCTCCCTGTCGAGAAGCTTCGACGGGAAGACGCCGGGGCAGGCGGGCAGGACAAGGGTCAGGGGTCCGGGCCAGCGGCGCAGGAGGACATCAGGGACATGTGTAAAATCCACGTACCGACCGAGGAGTCCGCGATCGCCCGCGGCGACGGGAAGGGGTTTCGTTGCCTGCCGGAGCTTGGCCTGATATACCCGCTCCACGGCGCCGGCATCGAGAGCGCTGCCGCCCACGGCGTAGAATGTCTCCGTGGGAAAGGCAAGAAGGCCGCCCTCCTTCAGAAGGGCCACCGCCTCGGAAAACGAAACATATCTGCCAGGTCTGAAAGCCATGAGTGGTAAACCTCTGCGTCTAATCTGTGTGGGCCGCGTGAAGACGGCCTTCTGGAGCGAAGCCTGCGCCGAGTACGAAAAGCGCATCGCCCGTTTCCGGCCTTTCACCATAACGGAAGTCCGCGACGCCGACCAGTCGCTGCCCGTGGAAAAACGCAACGCGGCCGAGGGGGAGCGCCTCATCGCCGCGCTCGGGCCGCATGACGTGCCCATCGTGCTCGACGAAAGGGGAAAGGATTTCACCTCGCCTTCCCTCGCGAAATATCTGGCCGGTCTCGATCAGGCAGCAAGGGGTACGCCGGCCTTCATTATCGGCGGCCCTTTCGGGCTCACGGACGACGTGCGCCGCAGGGCCGCCCTGCTCCTCAGGCTCTCGGCCATGACGTTCCCGCACGAGCTCGCGCGCGCCGTGCTGCTCGAGCAGATTTACCGGACAGAGTGCATACGCAGGGGCATTCCCTACCACCACTAAACGGTCAGCGCACCTCGTAGACGCGGGCGAAAACGTTGTCGTAGAGCAGTTTGAAGTACGGTGAGAAGCGCGGATCCTGGGGATCGGAGAGAAGAAGCTGGACCATGAGGGAGCTGTAAAGGCGCTGATCCATGGCGAGCTTTTCGCCGGTCACCCGGTTGAAGAAGAAATTCACGTTGCGGCGCGTGTTGAGAAAGGCCTGCTGCTCGGCCTGGCTCGCGCCCCTGTGCGCGTCGAACCATTCCTGCACGTAGTTGCGGCAGGTCACGCCCGTTTCCTCAAAGACGTTGATGGAGGCCGGCGCGATGGACGTGCCCGTCCCCTCCACCTGCACGAGGCCCCTGTCAAGCTGGTAGGCCAGGGACTGGGGCACGATGGAGAGAGCTCCGCCCTCCCCTCCGGCCTGGGCAAAGTTCCAGCTGCCAAAGTTGCTGATCCAGAAGCCCAGCCGCAGCATCTCAAAACTGACCACGATGAACTGCCGTCCGCGCCCCTTAATGAGGGGCGTGTCCGGTGAACGCAGGCGGTTCATGAGCGCCTCGGCCTGCTCCCCGCTGAGGCCTTTGAAGACATTGCCAGGCTCGTTGCCCTTTTCCGAGGTGTAGCGGATGAGCTGGCGGGCGAAGCGGGGATTATCCGTGGCGAAGACGGCTGCGGGCAGATAGAGGGAGGGGCCGCCGTGCTGGGCGCCGTCAGCGATGGTGGCGCGGCGGGAGAAATGATGGGCCGCGTAGCCCCAGTCCCACCACAGCCAGACCATGGCGTCCTTCGGAGTCATGGTGCGTATGCGCGCAAGGGCCTCGGCGTGGCGGCGGTTGATCATGGGGCCCTGGCTCATGGCGGGAATAAGCTGCAGGAAAGGCGCGATGAGGGTCACGGCCACGATGGTGCTCGCGATCATGCCGGAAGCGGCGCCGCGCAGGCGCACGGAGACGAGGCGCTGCACGATCCAGAAAACGCAGAGCGTGAGGCCTATGGCCACGACAGGCGCGCCGAACATAACCATGCGGCCGCCAAGACGGGTGCTCAGGAGGCCGAGGGCTGCCAGGGGCAGGAGGAAGAGCGCGCCGGGCCTGCGCCAGCAGACGAAGCAGTAGCCCAGCATGCCGGCCAGACTGGCCTCGGTCCAGGGATGGAAATAGGAGAGAACGGCGGAAAGGGAGAGATCCTGCACCTCGATGATGGACTGGGCCACGGAAGGATAGACGAGATCCGTCACGCCGGGGGCCGCCGCGTCGCCCGTGTGCTTCAGGTAGGCGTTCACCTGATTGATGATGGTGGTGAGGATGGAGCCCTGCACCATGAAAAAGGCCGTGGCAAGCCAGAAGCACAGAAGCACGCGCCAGTCCGTGAAGAAGGCCTGCCACCTGGCGGAGCGGCCCACCACGAGCATGAGCACGGCGGCAAGGAGAAAGCCAGCCGGGCCGCAGAGGGCAGGCAGGGCGTAGGAAAGGGAGCCCAGAAGGAGAAGCCGTGTCCGTCCGCGGGGGGCGAGGAAGACGCTCATCAGGAAGAGCAGGGCCACATTATAGCGGATGAGGTACGGGAAAACGGAATGCCATTCCTGGGTCCACCAGGAAATGACGCCGGAAAGGCCGAGGAAAAGCACCCACTGCCAGCGCAGGGGATTGCCGAAATGGGGGAAGCGGGCCACGGCCGGCCCGAAAACCCGTCTGGCCACGCCGATGCCCGTGGAGGCGGCGAGCTTCTCGAGCATCATCCTCGGGAGCAGCATGTAGCGGGTGGCCCAGGCCGCCGGAGCCAGGGTCATGAACAGGGGAAAGAACAGGGTGACGAGATCGGTGTCGTAAAAGCCGAGCAGCGTGCGCGCGAGAAAGCCGGGGGCAAGACAGGTCAGGAGCCCCGCGGCCACGCCGGCCTCAAGGCTTCCGAGGATCCAGACCCAGGCCGCCACGATGCCGGCCACGAGGCTCGCCAGGACAGCGGGGAACCAGAAGGCCACGGACGCGGGCTCGGCGTGCACGGCAAGGGCCATGAGGCGGAGCATCTCGGACATGGGATGCCCGGCGCCGAAGCCGAAGTTCTCGGCGCCCGCCACCCAGTGATAGGCGTCGTGGGTGGCGAGGAGAAGCTCCGAGCCGAGCCGGTACTCGGGATCATTCCAGGACGGCCATTCCAGCATGCGCATGCCGAAGGCGAGGAGCACGGTCAGCCCTATCCAGAATATGCCCCGCAGGCGCTGCCCCGCATCCGAGCCCGGAGAGGCCAGGGGCACGGGGAGATTCCTCTTTGTCTCTTCCCCGGCCATGATCAGTTCTCTCCGCGGCGCAGGGCCCAGAGGTAGCGGACGTGACCGCGCACGCTGTAGGATTTTGAGGAATGCGCGAGCCATCCCTCCGGCACATCCGGAGGAAGGGGATCATTCATCATGAAAACGGCGAAGCCGCCGGGGAGAAGCGCCGCGTCAATGAAGGCGAGAAGCTCCCGCCACGGCATGAAGGCCCGGCTCACGATGAGATCACAGGGATCGTGTGAGGCGAAGTACGTTTCAGCGGGGACGGCCTGCACGTCCGTTTTTTTAAGGTGCAGGGTGCCGCAGGCCTGAATCAGGAACATGGCCCGCTTCTGCCGCTTTTCTATCATGGTATAGCTTCCCTCCGGCCAGAGCAGGCGCAGCGGGATGCCGGGCAGTCCGGCGCCCGCGCCGAGATCGAGGACGCGGGGGTCCCCGGGCAGGGGCAGGCTTTCGAGGAAGGGGGCGAGGTAGAAGCTGTCGGCCACAAGAAGCCCGGCCGCGTCCTGCCAGGTTTCCTGGCCCACGAGGTTCATGACGCGGTTCCAGGTCATGAGCATGTGCACATAGGTGACGAGACGGGGAAGGACCTGGGAGGAGACCGTCACGCCCGAGGCGGCAAGGCAGTCCCGCATGGCCTCATCGCTGATGCGCCCCACGCGGGGCTTTTCTCCGGGGGCGGTTCTCCCTGACTTCGTCGTGCCGCCCGCCGCGGCGGGCGCGCCCTTTCTTCTGCGCGGCGGGACAAAACCCGCGCTGCCGCTTTTCGTATGCGTAAATTTCTTCATGGCGTCTCCGGGTGTGCTCGTCTCAGGCCGCCGGCGGATGGCCGGCAGTGCGTGAAACCTACCCCGTGAGGCCTCTACTTGCAAGCACAGGCAAGTTAACGTAATACTTAAGGTTCAAAAACGCTTTCCCGCACGGGAAAACAGCGCAGCCAAGGGAGGCAGCACAGATGCAGGAATTTTCCATCCTCTTTCCCGGCCAGGGCTCTCAGACGCCCGGCATGGGACGCGACGTGGCGGACGCCAGCTCCGAAGCCATGGAACTCTGGAAACAGGCTGAGGAAATGAGCGGCCTCCCGCTGAGAGGCATTTTCTGGGAAGGCAGCAAGGAGGAGATGGAGGACACCAGGGCGCTTCAGCCTGGGCTCACCGTCGTCAATCTCACCCTGTGGCAGGCCCTTTCCCGCAAAGTAAAGCCCCTTGCCGTCGCCGGGCACAGCCTCGGCGAGTTCAGCGCCCTCGCTGCCGCCGGCGTGCTCACGCCGGAAGAAACCCTGCAGGCCGTTTCCCTGCGCGGCCGCCTCATGGCCGAAAGCGACCCCGATGGCAGGGGCGCCATGGCCGCAGTGGTGAAGCTTCCCCTCGAAAAGGTGGAGAGCATCGTGGAAAAGGCGCGTCAGGAAAGCGGCCAGACCGTTCTCGTGGCCAACTACAACAACCCCGGCCAGTACGTGGTGAGCGGTGAGAAAGAGGCCGTGGCCCTTGTGGGCAGCCTCGCGAAGGAAGCGAAGGGCCGGGCCATTCCCCTGGCCGTGAGCGGCGCTTTCCACAGCCCCCTGATGGAAAAGGCCAACGCGGAATTCTCGAAGCTTCTGAAGAAGCTCACCTTCAGGAAACCCCGCGTTCCCTTCTACAGCAACGCCGCGGGCGGCCCCCTCGCAGAAGGCGAAAGCATCCGCGGGGCCATGCTGAACCAGATGACAAGTCCGGTGCGGTGGGACGAGCTCATGCGCAGCCAGGCTGAAGCGGGCATCCGCTCCTGGATTGAGGTGGGACCGAAGGCCGTGCTCGGCAAGATGGTGTCCCGCTGCCTCGAGCCCATGGGCATCGAAAGCGGCAGCATCAGCGTGGGCCTCGTGAGCGATCTCGGGAGCCTTGAAAAAATTAACGGTTAATCACGGAATTTTCACTCATTCAGAAGATAACGAAGAGGCGGACGGGGAGCGGCCGGCGCGGGAAAAAGCGCCCGGTCCCCGGAGCCGGGACCGCGGGCACGCCCGCGGTTCACTGATATCGGGAGACAGCAATGCAGGCATTTGACAGTGTGCGTTCAGCCCTCAGCGGCTTCCTTCAGGAAAAAGGCCTCGAATGGCCGGCCAAGGCGGTTGTGGAGGCCGCGAAGGATCCGAAGCACGGTGACGTGGCCACCAATCTGGCCATGCTCCTTGCGAAGCCCCTGCACAGGGCGCCGCGCGACATAGCGGCCGAACTGGCCGCGTGGATCAGGGATCACACGGACGGCGTGGAAAACGTTGAGGTGGCGGGTCCCGGCTTCTGCAACGTGACGTTCTCCCAGGTCTTCTGGCGCAGGGTGGTGCAGCAGGTGGAGAAGGAAGGCGCGGCCTTCGGAAGCTCCACCATCGGCGGCGGCCGCAAAACCCTCGTTGAATACGTTTCCGCCAATCCCACCGGCCCCCTGCACGTGGGACACGGCCGCGGCGCAGCCGCGGGCGACAGCCTGGCCCGCATCCTGCGCAGGGCCGGCTACGACGTGACCACCGAGTACTACATCAACGATGCCGGGCGCCAGATGCGCATTCTCGGCATGTCCGTGTGGTACCGTCTGCGCAACCTCGTGGGCCGCACCATGGCCGAACCCGAGGATTACTACCGCGGCAGCTACATCACCGACATCGCGAAGGAGATGCTCGAAAAGGATCCGTCCCTGGCGGACGCTTCCGACGAGGACGGGAAGGAGCGCTGCTACGAGTACGCCAAGAATGAGATCCTCGAAGGGATTAAGAAGGATCTGCGCGACTTCCGCGTGGAGCACCAGAACTGGTTCTCCGAGAAGACGCTCGTTGACGGCGGCCTCGTGGACAAGGCCTTCCAGGCCCTGAAGGACGCGGGCTACACCTACGAGAAAGACGGAGCCCTGTGGTTTGCCACGTCCCGCCTCGGCGATGACAAGGACCGCGTTCTCCGGAAGTCCGACGGCTCCCTTACCTACTTCGCCTCGGACATCGCCTACCATCACAACAAATTCGAGCGCGGCTTCGACTGGCTCATCGACGTCTGGGGCGCGGATCATCACGGCTACGTGCCGCGCATGCGCGCCGCCATTGAGGCCATGGGAAAGGGAAAGAAAAACTTCGACGTGGTGCTCATCCAGCTCGTGAACCTGCTCATCAACGGCCAGCCCGTGAGCATGTCCACCCGCGCCGGAACCTTCGAGACCCTGGCCGATGTGGTCAGGGAAGTGGGCGCCGACGCCGCGCGGTTCATGTTCCTCTCGCGCAAGACAGACAGCCCGGTCGACTTTGACCTCGAGGCCGTCAAGCAGCGCACCATGGAAAACCCCGTGTACTACGTGCAGTACGCGCACGCCCGCGTCGCCGCCCTGCTGCGCCGCGCCGCCGAGGAAGGCGTCACCATTCCGGACGTCTCTGACGACGCCGCCCTCGCCGGCCTCACCCTGCCGGACGACATGGCCCTCCTGCGCAAGATGGCCCTTTACAGGGACATGCTGGAGCAGGCCGCTACGACGCTCTCCGTACACCACGTGAGCCACTACCTCATGGAGCTCTCGCAGCTCCTGCACAGCTACTACACCAAGAATCAGATTCTGAAGGCCGGCGACCCCGTCACCACGGGATCCAGGCTTGCCCTTCTGCGCGCCGTGAGCCGCGTCATCGCCAACGGCCTTGACCTCATGGGTGTCAGCGCCCCCGACCACATGTAACCGCACCGGCAAGCCAGCCGGCGGGGAGATTTGCCATGGCTTTTTCCCTCCAGAATTTCATCCGCACGACCCAGACCAGAGACGGATCGCCCCGCTTCGTGATCACGCTGAGCGCTCCCGCTTCGGCCCTCATCGCCGCCATCCTCATCGTCATTGTGGCCTGGTGCTTCTTCATGGGCTTCATGGTGGGACGCGGGCAGAATCCGGAAAAGCATCTGGAGGAAATCGCTGCCATCGTGGGCCAGGCAAAGAACGATGAATCTGCGGCGCCGCAGGGGGATGCGAAGCCCGGGGACGCCGGCACGGCTGAGGATCAGAACGGGGAGAACGCGCAGGCGAAGGACAAAAGCCAGCCTGACGCCCAGGCTTCCCCTGACGGACAGCCTGACCAGGGCGCCGGTGACCAGCAGGCCGCTGACGCCGCCGCTTCCGATACCCGCACGGGAGCCCAGGCTCCCCTGAAGGACGCCATCCGCCAGCAGCCGAAGAAGCCCGATCCCGCCCAGACGGGAGAGCCCGTCTTCATCTATACCTACCGTCTCGCCACGGTGAAGACCCAGGAAGCCGCCAAAAGCGAACAGAAGCGCTACCAGAGCAAGGGCGTTCAGTGCGTTATCCGCAAGCTCAACTCGAGCTTCAGCCTGAACATGACCCTGCGCGGCACGGAAAAGGACGACGCGGCCCTGCGCCAGAAGCTCAAGTCCGCCGGTCTCGGTGCTCCCATGCTGCTTTCCAAGAAGAAGCGATAGGAAGGTGTTCCACATGACCCGAAACTTCTGTGCCCGGCTCGGGACGGCCAGCCTCCGCGGCCTCCGCTTCATGGGCAGCCTCATGCTCTTCTTTCTGGAAGGGGTGCGGCAGATCTTCACGAGCCCGAAGATCTTCGCGAGAACCTTCCAGCAGCTCTATATCATCGGATCCAAGTCCCTCTTTCTCATCGTGCTCATCGGCCTCTTCTGCGGCCTTGTGCTCGGTCTGCAGGGCTACTACACGCTGATTAAATTCGGATCCGTGGGCTTCCTCGGATCCGTGGTCTCCCTGGCCCTCATCCGCGAGCTCGGTCCCGTGCTCACGGCTATCATGCTCACCGGACGCGCCGGATCCAGCATGACTGCCGAAATAGGCGTCATGCGCATCACGGATCAGATTGACGCCCTGGACGTCATGGACATCAATTCCGTGTCCTATCTCGTGAGTCCCAGAATCGCGGCCTCGATCATATCCTTCCCGCTGCTCACCGCCGTGTTCGACGTCATCGGCATCGTGGGAGGCTATCTCACCGGCGTCGCCATGCTGGACATGAACCAGGGGGCCTATTTCTACCGGATCTCCTCGTCCGTCAGCATGACCGACATCAACTGCGGCTTCATCAAGGCCATCGTTTTCGGATGCCTCGTGACCGCCGTCTGCTGCCACCAGGGCTACTACACGCACCTGCGCCGCGATTCCGTCGGCCCCGCGGCCGTGGGCAACGCCACCACCTCCGCCGTGGTCATCTCGAGCGTGCTCATTCTGGCCGCCGACTACGTGCTGACCTCCATCTTCCTCTAGCGGAAGCGGTCAGAAAGGACCTTTCTCATGGCAAGCTGGGACATTGAATTCAGCCATCTCAAAGCCGGCTACGGGGACAACGTGGTGCTCACGGACGTCTCCGGGAAACTCCCGGGCGGCGCCGTTTCGGTCATTCTGGGCGGCTCCGGCTGCGGCAAGTCCACTCTCCTCAGGCAGATCATCGGCCTCTCGCATCCCATGGGCGGCGAGATCAGGATCGGCGGCCTGAACCTTCTCACCATGCCGGGCAGCGACTTCCGCCGCATGCGCAGATCCATGGGCGTGCTCTTCCAGGATGGTGCTATGCTCGGCGCCCTGACCCTGGCAGAAAACGTCTGCCTCCCCCTGTCGGAACATCTCAGACTCACAAAGCAGGAACTGCGCACCGAAGCCATACGCGTGCTCAGAATGGTCGGACTCGGGGACTTCGCCGACTATTACCCCAATGAACTTTCCGGCGGCATGCGCAAGCGCGCCGGCCTCGCGAGAGCCATCATCGCAGAACCGAAGCTCCTGCTCTGCGACGAGCCCACCTCGGGCCTCGATCCCATCACTGCGGCCCGCATGGACGATCTGCTTCTCTCCATGCACAGGCACTATCCGGACATGACCATCGTTGTGGTCAGCCACGACCTCGCGAGCCTGAAGCGCATAGCGGATCAGGTTCTCGTGCTCCGCGACGGTGTCTCCCTGTACTGCGGCGATCTGAATGGTCTCGAAAAAAGTCAGGATCCCTATCTCGTGCAGTTCCTACACCGTGAGCCGGGTCCCGAGGAAGAGGAAGCCGGAGAGCTCATGCAGCCCTCCGTCGCGGCCAGGCTCGAAGCCTGGCGCAGGCGCTGAACAAAAATGCCGCCTCTTGCCTTGATGGCGGGCGGCCTATATATTTCAAACGCTTTACCCGCTGTCTCAGGGGGTTATCCGATGAACAGCAATTCACGTGCAACGGCCGTGGGCGTCTTCGTCCTCATCGGCCTTCTCTGCCTGGCCTACATGACCATCAAACTCGGCAAGATGGAGTTCTTCTCCAACGAAGGGTTTGAGCTGCAGGCCGTCTTCACCAACGTTTCCGGCCTCCGCGTGGGCGCTGACATCGAAATGGCGGGCATCCCCGTGGGACATGTCTCGAAAATCAGCCTGAGGCGCACCGACACCGACACCACAGCCATCGTCACGCTGCGGTTCAATCAGGATCTCAAACTTCCTGATGACACCATCGCCTCGGTCAAAACGGCCGGCCTCATCGGCGACAAGTTCATCGCCGTCGCCCCGGGCGGATCCCCCGATATCCTGAAGGCCGGCGACGAAATCACGGATACCGAGCCCTCTATCGATCTCGGTTCCCTTATCAGCAAATACGCATTTGGGGAGGTTAAAAAATAGTGCATACCAGGTCCTTACACACTGTCCGTTTCCTTGGCGCCGTCCTCCTTACCCTCTGCCTCGGCTTCGCCACGGCCCAGTCCGCGCAGGCCGAGTCGGCCGCGCGCCAGGCGCTCGAAACGTCCGTCACCCGTATCCTCGACATCATCAAGAACCCGGGCTACGTCAACCCGGCCACCCGCGCGCCCCTGCGCCGCCAGATTGAGGACGAAGTTTTCCATATCTTCGACTTCAGCGAATTCTCCGCCCGCACCGTGGGCCAGCGCTGGGCCTCCTTCACGCCCGCCCAGCAGAAGAAGTTCAGCGACGCTTTCGCCGATCTCCTGCTGACCACCTATCTCGGCAAGATTGAAGGCTACAACGGCGAGAAGGTCACCTATACGGGCGAACGCTCCAACGCCGCCGGCAACCGGGTGGAAGTAAGCTCTGACATCACCATGAAGGATGGCAAGAAAACCCCTGTCTCCTACCGCATGATGAGCAAAAACGGCCACTGGTGCGTTTATGACGTGCTCATTGAGGGTGTCAGCCTCGTGAAGAACTACCGCACCCAGTTCCAGGACATCCTCACTACAGCGAGCCCCGACGAACTGACCACCCGCATCAAGACCAAGGCTCTTGAAGCCAGGAACGGCAATGCAGCAAAGTAACCGAACGGCCCTTTCGGCCATGTTCGCGGCAGGCGCTCTTGCCTGCGCCCTCACCCTGGGCGCGGCAGGCAGCGCCTTTGCCGTCTCAGCGAGGCCCGTTGTGGCGCCGCCCGCCCCCAACACGGCCCCGCCGTCCACTGTCTACGGCCAGAACGGCCAGAGCCTGCCGGCCCCCGGCATCACGGTCAGGGAAAAGAAGAGCGTCGACCAGCAGGTGCAGGACGCGGCAGACGATCTTGACGATTACGGGAACGGTCCTACCCAGAGCATAGCCGACCCGTTTGAACCCTGGAACCGCTTCTGGTTCGGGTTCAACGATATCTTCTACATGTACGTGGCCGACCCCGCCTACAAGGCCTGGGAAGCCATCACGCCCCATCAGCTGAGAAAGGGGCTGCACAATTTCTGGCACAACCTGCTCTTCCCTGTCCGCTTCATCAACAACCTCCTTCAGCTACGCTTCAAGGAGGCCGGCGTCGAATTCGGCCGCTTCATCATCAATACGACGGCCGGCGTGGGCGGACTTGTGGACGTGACCAAGAACAAGAAGACCATCGTGCCCGTGGATCCGAGCGGCGAGGACTTCGGTCAGACCCTGGGCCGCTGGGGCATCCCCCACGGCTTCTATCTCGTCTGGCCCATTCTCGGCCCGAGCTCCCTGCGCGAGACCGCAGGCATGGCCGGCGACTATTTCATCTATCCGAGCTTCGCGGCCAGTTACATTATTCATCCCTGGTACGTTCCCAGCGCTGTTTCCGCCGGCTTCTTCTTCAATGACCTCGACCAGGTACTCCCGACCTACTTCGATCTCAAGAAGGCGGCCGTGGATCCGTACATCATGATGCGCGAGGCCTACGTGAAGTACCGCGCCATTCAGGTGGCCCGCTAGGGTGGCGCATGAGTCTCCTAGACATTGAGGGACTCGGCGTCGCCTTTGAGGACGAGGACGGACATCCGCTTCCCGCCGTACAAAACGTCAGTTTTTCCCTTGAGAAGGGTGCCGTGACCTGCCTCGTGGGCGAATCCGGATGCGGCAAGAGCCTCACGGCCCGGGCCATACTCGGAATTCTGCCACGGGGCGCCACGGCTGCGGGATCCGTGCGCTTTGAGGACCGTGAACTCATCGGGCTTCCTGAAAAAACCATGAGCCGTCTGCGCGGCAGATCCATGGCCATGATCTTCCAGGAGCCCATGACAGCCCTCAACCCCGTTCTCACCGTGGGGGAACAGGCTGCCGAGCCGCTGCGTCTCCATCTCGGCCTCTCAAAGGCCGAGGCTAGGAAGCGCGTCATTGAACTCTTCGCCGAGGTGGGCATCCCCTCTCCCGGAGAACGCTACACCGTCTATCCGCACGAGCTCTCGGGCGGCATGCGCCAGCGCGTCATGATAGCCATGGCCCTCACCTGCCGGCCGTCACTCCTGCTCGCCGATGAGCCCACCACGGCTCTCGACGCCACCATACAGGAGCAGGTGCTCTCCATACTCAACGAAGAGCGCGTGAGCCGCGGCATGGCCGTTCTGCTCATCACCCACGACCTCGGCGTGGTGGCCCAGATAGCGGACAGCGTGGGCGTCATGTACGCCGGCCGCCTCGTGGAATACGGCTCCCTCGAAGAGCTCTTCCACAATCCCCTGCATCCCTATACGAGGGGCCTCATGGCCGCCGCCCCCACCCGCGCGTCCTTCCGGCTCGACCGGCTTGCCGCCATTCCCGGCACGGTGCCTCCCCTGGGTTCGGTACCAGACGGCTGCCCCTTCCATCCCCGTTGCTCACAGGCTCTGGACATATGCCGCGAATCTCTTCCCCCGGAGACAGTCAGGGACGGCCACAGGGTGCTCTGCTGGCGCGTGGCGCAAAAAGAAGCCTGAGTTTTTCCGTGCGCGGCTCTTCAGGAGCCGCGCACATTTTTTTCTTTTTCCGCCCCCTCCCGTTGACAATAATTCGATATCGAACTATATTCTCCCCATGAACAACAGCATGGTTTTCTCCTACGCAGCCAGACTCAGGAAGATGGGCAACGACTACATCCTCTCCGAGCTCGGCAACGCGGGACTCGTGGACATCGTCCCGAGTCACGGGGAAATTCTTTTATACCTGCTCGAGGCAGGCACCCTGCGCATGGGGGAGCTTACCCGCAAAGTCAGGCGCACCAAATCCACGGTCACCGTGCTCGTGTCGAAACTCGCGCGCGCCGGCTACGTCGAGCGCAGGCCTGATCCTGCGGATTCCCGCTCCACTCTGGTGTCGCTGACCGAAAAAGGTCAGAGCCTCCGCCCCGCTTTTGAGGCCATCTCCGACGGCCTCGACAATATGCTCAGGCAGCGGCTTTCCGACGGGGAACTCGCCGAGCTGAGCAGCCTGCTTAAAAAAGCTGTCAGCTGACAGTGTCTTTTCTTTACAACAAATAGTTCGATATCTAATTATCCTGTTCCAGGAGGAACATATCATGGCCAATTACAAGCTTGATTCCATCGACCTTAATGCCGGCCGCTCCGAACTCCACAACGCTCTCGCCCTCACCGGCTGCGAGGTGTCCTGCAACAATCTTCCCGCCGGCGTGGCCGTGCCCTTCGTTCACAGCCACAAGAACAACGAGGAATGCTACCTCGTCCTCGGAGGTGACGGCATTTTCTTCATCGACGGCGAGGAACTTCCCATTAAGGCCGGAAGCTGCTTCCGTGTCGATCCCGCCGGCCGCCGCTGCCTGAAGGCCGGAAAGAACGGTCTCCGCTATCTCTGCATCCAGTCCGCCAGGGACAGCCTCAAAGGCTTCACCATGACCGACGGCGTCGTCGAGGAAGGCGCCAAGGCCCCCAAACCCAGCTGGATGTAATTTCCTGCAGTCTTTTCCACTCAGAAGAATCCAATACCTCCGGATATACCCGAAAGGAGAAATTTCCATGGCCAATTACAAGCTTGACTCCATCGACCTTAACGCCGGCCGTTCCGAACTCCACAACGCTCTCGCCCTTACCGGCTGCGAGGTGTCCTGCAACAATCTTCCCGCAGGCGTGGCCGTGCCCTTCGTTCACAGCCACAAGGACAACGAAGAATGCTACCTCGTTCTCGAAGGTGACGGCATTTTCTTCAGACGGCGAGGAACTTCCCATTAAGGCCGGAAGCTGCTTCCGTGTCGATCCCGCCGGCCGACGCTGCCTGAAGGCCGGAAAGAACGGCCTCCGCTACCTCTGCATCCAGTCCGCCAGGGGAAGCCTCAAAGGCTTCACCATGACCGACGGCGTTGTCGAGGAAGGCGCGAAGGATCCCAAACCCAGCTGGATGTAGTCTCCGGCCAGCCTCAGAGAAATGACTTTCGGAGAGCCGGGTTCCTGCCCGGCTCTCTTTTTTTGTCTTTTTTCCGGCCGGAATGCACACTGAACGCTCACCTGCGCCGCCGCACCTATGCGGCACGCGCTTTCTTTTCCGCGTAACAACAGCTGCAGAGCGCATACGCTCCTTCAGGAAGCCGGCAGGGGACAGGCCCGCGTGAAGTCCTGACCATGTGCAGTCAGCGGCTGCCGTACTCCGGAAGGCAAAAAAAAAGCCCCGCGGTGCTTTGTGGCACTCAGCGGGGCTTCCCTTTACAAGGGAAAGGTCAATTCTGCCTGTGGTGAGGTGAAAAGAGGATCCCTCGGAACCTGCGGACTAGTCAGAAGTCTTGTCTTTCTTGAGCCAGCTCATCATGGTGCGCATCTTGTCGCCGGTCACCTGCAGCTGATGCTCGGCCTCAAGACGACGGGTGGCGAGGAAGTGAGCCTTGCCGCCGGACTTGAATTCCTTGATGAAGTTGCTGGCGAAGGTGCCATCCTGGATTTCGGTCAGGACCTGCTT
>CDYR01014818.1_pt1 | contig 17406 bp, 15 predicted proteins | sample 557691 | NCBI WGS metagenome assembly CDYR01 (sample SAMEA3182103, study PRJEB8094) | gut metagenome | biome: human; feature: gut; material: Stool; isolation source: human stools | place: Canada | collected 2013-02-19 | reverse complement strand
CTGCGGGATTTCTGCCAACTGGTTTTGAACAGCAAAGAGCTGAGCGCCCAAGAGTGCAGTCTTGTGGACCGCGCAGCGCTGATTACCTACCAGAAATATTTGCTGCATCCGGAGCGTGAGCAGATGCCCTCGCTGCATGATTTTTACAATAATTTGTCTTTGCAGGGCCCGCAGGCAAAAGCGCTTACGATGGCGTTGAGTATGTATGTGGATGGCACAATGGACCTGTTTGCCCACCAGACAAACGTGGATTTGCAGAACCACTGCATCTGTTTTAATACCGTGAAACTGGGCAAGAGTATGCAGTCCATCGGCATGATGACGGTACTGGACCAGATCTGGAACCGCATCACCCGAAACCGTGTGCTGGGACGCCGCACTTGGATTTTCACCGATGAGTTCCAGCTCCTGCTGGGCAACAGCGCCTGCACGAACTACTACTTCGAGCTTTCCAGCCGTGCCCGCAAGTGGGGCGCGATCCTGACTTCCATTACCCAACACGTTCGCTCTGTGCTGAACAACGAAGATGCCCGCCGTATGCTGTCCGACTGCGGCTATATCAAGCTGCTGAATCAGGCCCCGGACGATGCAAACGACATTGCACGGCTGCTTCATATCTCCGATGAAGAAAAGCGGTATATTGAAAATGCCGAGGTTGGCAGCGGGCTGCTGATTGCAGATAAAGTGGTCGTGCCGTTCAACAACACTTTCCCGCAGGACACTGAGCTGTTCCGTCTGATGGATACCAATCCTAACCGCAAGAAATAAGCCGGGATTGTAGGGGTTATGAAATGTCAGAACTATTCACGCAAACGAATAAGCAGAAGGAACTCTTTCGAACAGAAGAGGATATTGTAGCGAACATTCAGACTCAATTCGGTATGCCGCATACGGGAAAAGACCTTCTGCTTGATGCAAAAATGGGGCCAAATAAAGACCAGTCCAGTCGTCTGGACTCTGAACCAGACGCGCTATCTGATACAGGAATGTCCGATGATGTCGGTGCCGGTGACACATCCGGAATCCTGCATGATTCTGCTGGAGGTAATAAGAATACTATCACCGGCACAAACACACCGCGCTCCAGTCGTACAAGCGCCTATTATGATTTGCTGCGCAGCCAGCACAAGAACGGTCACTATAAAGCTCCTGCATACCGGGTTGTGGATACAATAGAAAGTCCGCTGCAAGCCGGAACCAGCGCTTTGAATTATCACGATGACTTCGATACGGATGCCGTTCAAAATGCAGGGCTGCACATAGCGGTTGCACAGACTGTTGTGGAAGGCAATATCATGGCCGCAGCAGCGGACAGCGCTTTTGTAATTGGCAAGCAGACCGGCAATATCCTGAAAGACTTGAAAGACGAGACAATCAATGCGAAGGACGCATTGAAAGCCGGTGGGCAGGTACTGCGCCTGCAAGGAGGAAAATCCGTTGTAAAAATCGGGGGTGCAACCCTACGCAGTACAGAGCAGTACCTATCTTCATTTCAGGTTTCAACGGATGATTTCACCGGCAGTGTTCCGGGAAAGGTCAAAGAGGCTGCTACTAATACCGGGAACATTCTGAAAAAGATAACCAACGTGGTCCTGCACCCGCTGCGAAATCTGATTGCTATGGGAAAAGTGATCCTGATTGGTGCTGTCATCTTGCTGTTTCTGATTATCGTCAGCCTGCTGGGGCAGATGAGTGGAACAACATCCACTTCTGTATTTTGCGCGAATCGTATTGAGGACGTTCAGACGCTTGTGCAGAAAATCAACGACTACCGAAATGCAGCGGTTACCGAGGACATCTATCAGGCATTCCAGAATGATGTTGACCCCAATGGCAATCCGTATGGGTACGATTCGCTCACCGGGCAGCGCAGCAATAATTTGCAGCATGGTGTCACTTGGAACTATGCCAATGGCATCTACAATGACACGGCGGAGATTATTTCCTTGGCAGCAGTATATTACCAGCAAGACTGGCCGCGTTCAGAGCTGTTGTCTGCTTTGAGCGACAATGTGCCTTTTACTAAATTCTGCCGAGCATTGGCTGCGTATGGTCTGGATGTGACTGCACGAGAGTCGGCTCCTTATTCCTGCATGAGCTATGGCGGCTGCGTGAACGGTTACCGCAGCGAAGGTGAAGTGGTTTCCGTTAAGGATTATCGCCTTGAAACGCATACTTGCAGTGAGGGCGATGATGCCTGCGGGCAGTACGATGCTGCCGCAGAGTGGCACTGGAATGAAGGTCATGCGGAGAACGAAAGCTATACTGTATGGAAAGAGGACGGCACACATGATGTGACCGTCTTTTTTCCTATCATTTTCCCGGATGGTGCAACGGGTTCTGAACTTTCCGATTTGCCGGAAGAATATAACGCTGTTGCTGATGGGAAAATCAATGCCGCAGACTGCATCGGTAATATTGTGCTGGATGATAGTGCCAACTTGTATAAGGGCGAACTGAATGACTGGTTTTATTCCCCTGACGAGCTGACGGTCACTTTTACTGTTGTGACTGGCGAGGGTGATGATGCAGTTTCCGATGAATACGAGGTTACTTTTTCCAATGCAACCGCTATACCTTGGTGTCCCGGAGAGTTGAACGATGGGCAGTACGGCCACTACGATCTCGACTGCACGATTTATCTGACAGGCTATGACCGCTACACAGACCCGGAAACGCAGGCCCCAAACGGTGCGGACGGCGGAACCGGAAATCTGGAAGCGCTGGCAGAAAGTTGTGATGCAGGAACTTTGACCCGGACAATCATTAAGCAGGATCAGTACGGTAATGAGTATGCCGGTAATGCGGTATCCGCCCGATATACAAAAACGATCACGCTGCCCAACGGCGCAAGAGGATTTCAGAGGTGGTATAAGGATGGTGAAGATGCTTATGGAAATGTGGAATGGGCATCGCTTCTGTATCGCATGGACTGGGAAGAACTGTATGGGATTATGGACGGCATAAAATGCCGCGCCACCGGCAGTGGCATGACCGAGGAAGAACTGCGGCAGCTATTTGCCAGCCTGAATATCGACGCCACGACCGCACGCGGTCAGGTGGTCGCCTTTGCGTTAAGCTGCCAAGGAAAGTTTGTCTATGCCCAGCCATCTTCGCTGCGCGGCGGGCCGGGCAATCCAAGCGTGGGCATCAATCTGGATTGTTCGAGCTTTGTCCAATATTGCTATTGGGCGCAGAACCTGCCTTTTTCCGCAGGCAGCACAGCCGCCTATCGGAATGCAGCAGACCTAGTCAGTATTTCCCCGTCTGAAGTCCAGCCGGGAGATTTGCGCGTGGTGTACGCCTCTGGCGGCGAGCAGGGGCACGTTCAGATGGCGCTGGGCGGTGGTGCGTGGATCGAGTGCTGCTATGGCTATGGCGTTGCGGTGAATATGTCCAACGCTTGGATGGAGAGTAGGCCGTGCGATTACTTCCGCTATGCGGGATTCTGAGAGGTGCTTTTTATGAGAAAATTTCTCGCATTACTTTTTGCGCTTTTACTTTGTACAGCAACAAAAGTCTATGCAGAAGATACTGCTACTGTAACGGTGACGGTCAAGGGTTTGCCGCAAAAATTACAGAACCGCACTGTGATTGTCACACTTGGCAATGGCCCATCTGATACCGAATCAACAGTTATTGTTCTGGATGGGCTGAACAACTACACAGAAACAGTGACAGTTGTGCCGTCAGAATATTACTGCGCTGCTGCTGTGCAGTATGATGCCTTGGGCGATTATCCCTTGCAGGAAATCAACCAAACGACATTTTTGCAAGCAGAAGGCGGGAACCACTACGACCTGATTTATACCTTGGCAGGCAGCAGCTGGTATGAGAGCGTGACCGGCCAGCAACGGCACTATACGTTGCAACCGCTGGAAACGCCACCAGAGAACTATGAGCCAGAACCGGCACAGGTAGGAGCCTATCTGACTGCGCCGATTGGTTTTTCCCAACACGTGATAGTTTACTTGCAGAATTTGTACACTGATGATGTTTATGATTTGGAGCTTTATGAATCGAATGGGTTGGCCGTTGTTGAACCAAATGCACTGAGCGGAAAATATGCTTTTCTTTCTGCTTATGCTGTTGGTGATGCAGAAAACCGTTACCAATTCAGATGTGAGCAGAATGAACTCTCTACTGAAAACGGTGTGGACTTTCATTTGACAGTGACGGACACTGCCAATCCAGACCGCGAGATGAACACGCCAAGCCGAGATCAAAACAGCACGGTGCAGGCGGCGAACAGTTTCAACAACAGAAATACGGATGCACCGCAGCAGCCGACCGCAGTGCCAGAGATTGTTTCCCAACCTGTAAAGCAGCAGAAGAAGCAACTTGATCAGTTTTCCTTGCTGCTGGACTTCATGCCGGTGGTGCTTGTGGGCGCGGTGCTCTTTGCAGTGTGCCGCAAGCGTCGCCATTGAGCCCCGCAAGGGTAACCGGGAGCGTGAGCGACGGTTAGCAAGCATTGCATCTGGGTCCCACAGATGCAGATCAGGGACACCCTGAAACCCGTTTTGGGCAAACCCAAGCCCAATAGAGGAAGGTGACTTTATGGCGAATCGCAGACGTCCTATACCGAAGCGCATCTGGTTTACGGAGGAGGAGTGGCACTTAGTTGAAGCAAAGATGGTTGAAGCTGAAATGACAAATTTCTCGGCGTTTGGTTTAGAGATGCTTTTGCATGGAGAGGTACGGCATTATGACTTTTCCAATCTGAAACAATTAAATGCTTCGATGGGTCGTATCGCGGGCAGCATTAACCAAATTGCAAAACGCTGCAATGAAAATAAGTCGGTTCATGCCAATGATGTGGAGCAGCTGCGCCGAGAATTTCTTGAACTGAAAGCAGACTATCTGGAACGTGTGGTTAAGCTGTTGAGAAAAATTTATTGAATAGGAGAATGACGATATGAATCAAAATGAAGAAATCCGTGTGTTGTATGTGCAGCCGGGTAAGTACCCAGAGGAAATCAAGATACCTAATACGCTGGAAACTTTTCAAAAATATGTTTGTGGGAGTATAGAAAGCGTAAGATTGGACAGGGATGCCTATCTCATCTGTAATGATGAAGGAAAGCTGCTTCCATTACCACCGAACCGCTTATATGGGCCAACGGATTTCTTCGCAGGTCCGTTTCTGATATGCGGAGACGGTGGCGAAGATCTGATAAGTTTGACGGATAGTCAAATTACAAAATATGAGAAAAAATATCACTCACCCCTGATTTTCCTTGAGCTATATCCGAAGCCGATTACTCTCAAAGGCACGCCAGAATTGTATGCTAAATGCATGGGAGAGGAACATCAGCATGATGCACAGGAAAATGAGCGCGATGAGAGATAAGTCCATTAGCATAAAACGAAAATCATGAAATAATTACAGGCAGATGCCCTATGTGAGATTCATTTCACATAGGGCATCTTTCTTTTCAGGGAGCTTCTTATGGCTATCACAAAAATTCATGCGATAAAATCTACTCTTGGCAAGGCACTGGCCTATATCGAAAACCCAGACAAGACCGACGGTCAGATGCTGGTGTCAGGCTATAATTGTGAGCCTCAAACAGCTTCTATCGACTTTGAAATGACAGCAGTGCTTGCGCACAAGGCGCGGAACCTGAAAAGAAAGCGTTCGAGAAATCTTGCTTATCACCTGATACAGTCTTTTTCTCCAGAAGATGCTGTCACGCCTGAGCAGGCGCATGAGCTGGGGAAGAAACTGGCATTTGAATACACAGGCGGCAAGTACGAGTATGTGGTGGCGACCCACATTGATAAAGGTCATATCCATAACCACATTATGATCAATGCAGTTTCCTTTTACGACTATAAGAAACTGCGAACGGTGCCTTACCGCACGGCACGTCAGATACGGGATATTTCTGACCGCTTGTGCATGGAAGCACATTTATCCGTGATTGATGATCCACAAAAGATTGGGCAACTGTATCCTGAAAACGCAGGGAAAAAGAAATCTGTATCAAACCGGACGGAAATCCGAAAGAGGCTGAATTTTTGCTTGGAGCGGGCAACGGATTGTAGTCAGTTTCTTTCTATGGCAAAGGAACTGGAAATCACACCTACAATTCGAGGCAAGCATATAAGCTATTTGCTGGAGGGCGCGGGTCGAGCTGTCCGGGATAATAGCTTGTCCGATACCGATACATTTACTTATGCCGGTATTTGCGCCAGACTGTCCGACAATGCACATGAGCAAAAATACCTGCGGGAAACAATTACAGGTATCCTTAGCTCAGCAACCGGCATGGCGGACTTTGCGGATAATCTGAAAGTGGCAGGTATCGAAACCAAAGTAAAAAAAGCGACTGGACAGGTGCTGTACCGAGCCGCAGTGTTGGATGGTGCATGGGTTCCCGAAGATGCCCTCGGTTCCGAATTCACCAGTGAAGGAATTGAGTATGCGCTGAAGAATGGAAAAATGCAGATTGCTGGGGATACGGAAAATTCACTGCTTGACCGCTATCAAAAATTGACGATTCAGTATCCAGAAGTTTGTACGGCAGCGGTGAAGTTAAGCAGCCGCCAAATTCTGTCTGCGGGAAAAAATGGTTTGGTTCTTCAGGCTCACGATGACAATGGAAACCCCGCCAAACTAATGGTCAACAAAAGTGAAGTAACAACTTCGCCGGATGGCGAAATCATTTTCAACGTCGGAAACGACTTCTCTTATGACTTGGTTTATGAGGACGGAACCCACGGCACGATCCGAGGCACAAAGCTGATTCAGCAGATTGACGAGGAAAACCATGTAGAGCCTGTGCAAGTCATCCTTTCGGAAAATCAGATAAAAGCTATGTCTATTCGAGGCGTGACGATCCATCTACTGCAGAATGGTATTGAACGACTATTTATACCTGAAAAATATGTACTTCGTGATTTGGATGCCGGGCAGTGTACAGTGCTTTTATATCCCAACCAGCAATATAGTTATGTCCCCATCGGAGATTCAAAGAAAAGGCTATGAAGCCCTCAAAACTCTTCCAGAAAATAAGCAGGACAGTCTATTGAAAGAACTGTTTGCTGCGGATGCCGAAGCCTGCAAGCTGAACTTTTGTCGCATGCCAATTGGTGCAAACGATTATGCGATGGATTGGTACAGTCTTGATGAAACGCCCGGTGATTATGCCCTACAGCATTTCTCTATTGACCGTGATAAAGAACGCTTGATTCCCTATATCCAAAAAGCAAAGACATATGCACCGGATTTGAAGTTGTTCGCTTCCCCGTGGAGCCCGCCGACATGGATGAAAAATCCTCCCGTGTACAACTGGGGTAAACTGATTTGGGAGCCTAAGAACCTGCAAGCCTATGCGGACTATTTTGTCAGATTTGTAAAGGAATATCAGCACGAAGGAATTACCATTGATCAGATCCATGTACAAAACGAACCAGTGGCAAACCAAAAATTTCCTTCCTGCATGTGGACGGGTGCCGAGCTGAAAGAATTCATTCGAGATTACCTCGGTCCCACGTTCAAGAAAAACGGCCTTGATACGGAAATCTGGCTCGGCACAATCAATGCGCCCGGTTGCGACTATAATCGTCTAATTTTCGATAAGTGGGCCACCGAGGACTATGATTACTTTGCCAATACTGTGCTGGAGGACGATGAAGCGCGCCAGTATATTACAGGCGTAAGTTATCAATGGGGTGGCAAAATCGCTATTCAGCGGACTTTCGAGAGCTGGTGGCCGGAATTGCGGCTTATGCAGTCCGAAAACGAATGCGGCTTTGGCGACAACACGTGGGAGTATGCTACCTATGTGTGGACAATGCTGAAGCATTACATTGGCAACGGCGCAGAAAGCTATATGTATTGGAACCTGATTCTCGCACCGTGGGGCGTCAGCACGTGGGGAGACCCGCAGAACGCAATGGTTACCGTGCAAAATGGTGACTACACCTTAAACCCGGATTTCTATGTGATGAAGCATTTTTCTAATGCTGTACAACGCGGTGCCGTGCGACTGGGTGCAGCTGGACATTGGGCGGCAGATGCATTGATTTTCCGTAACCCGGATGGCAGCTATGCCGTGGAAGCATTCAATCCGTTCCGTGAAGAAAAATGTCTGACGGTTGAACTGGAAGGTGAAGTAACGAGCTTTATGCTCGCACCGCGCTCATTTAACAGCATGATTATTACTGTGTAAGGGGAACACCTATGATTGCAAATAAACATACCACATTATTTGACGGCGGTGTTGCGAACCAAATCACTACCCCGTTGCAAGTTGTGGCAGACGATGACACACAAGAAGTCCAGCTGCTGAATCTGTACCCAGACATTCGCTATCAGACGATTGACGGTTTTGGTGGTGCCATTACCGAAGCCGCAGGTTCTGTGCTGCGGCAGATGCCGGAAGAAACAGTAGAAAAAATTCTGCAAGGATATTTTGGAGCGGAGGGGCTGCGGTACAACTTTGTTCGGACTCATCTTGACAGCTGCGATTTCTCGCTGGGAAATTATTCTGCGGTAACTGATCCGCAGGATAAAGAATTCAAGACGTTTTCGCTGGCACGGGACGAAAAATACATTCTGCCCTATATCCAGTTGGCAGAGCAGTATGCCGGTCATAAAATCGGTGTAATGCTCACGCCGTGGTCTCCACCAGCGTTTATGAAAACCAACAATGACCGCAACCACGGCGGAAAACTTCTGCCAGAGTATGCCGATGCGTGGGCAAACTATATCTGCCGTTATATTAAGGAATACGAAAGCCATGGAATCACAGTGGAATTCCTGACTGTGCAGAATGAACCCCACGCCACACAGACATGGGATAGTTGCCGCTACACGCATGAGGAAGAACGGGAATTCCTTGAAAAGCACTTATACCCGGCTTTGCAGGAAGCTGGGTTGGGCAAAATCAAAATCAATATGTGGGATCACAACAAGGAGCGCCTGTTCGATTGTGCAAGCACTTGTGTTACCACCAGCACCAATGCAATGATTGACGGTTTTGCCTTCCACTGGTACAGCGGCGACCACTTCGATGCGGTACGCCTTGTACGTGAACAATATCCTGATAAACGGTTGATTTTTACGGAAGGGTGTATTGAATATTCCCTTCGGGATAAGGATCAACTGAAAAACGCGCAGATTTACGCACATGATATGATTGGAGATTTCAACGCCGGGATGAACCTGTTCTTCGATTGGAACATCGTGCTGGATGAAAAGGGTGGCCCCAACCACGTTTCCAATCTTTGCGATGCGCCAATCATGTGCAATACCAATACAAAGGAGGTTGAGTATAAGTTATCGTACTACTACATTGAACAGTTCAGTCATTATGTATTGCCAGGAGCAAAACGGATTGCGGCAACCTGCTACACGGATAAGCTGGAAACAGTGTCCTTTGTGAATCCCGATGGTACATTGGCAGTAGTGCTGCTGAACCGAACTGAACAATGCATGCCGGTCACACTGCGCGTCATGGGTAGCCTTGTTGCCTGTGAGATCGAAGCCAGCTCTATGACAACGATTGTACTGAATTAAACCAAAGTAGAAGGGAGTAATTATGTCAAAGCGAATTATTGCGGGTGCTCTTGCCGGTGCGGTTCTGGCGAGTACTATGGCACCTATGGGCGTATATGCGGATTCGCCCGAAGTCAATATTTGGGTGTCAAAGGTCAATGCGACCGATAGTGGAATGGAGAAGGGGCTTGAAAAGCAAACTCCTGTCCATTTCGGCTCTGGAGACAGTGCATCGACTAACAACTTGATTGTTGTCGACGAGAATAACACCTACCAGACGGTCGACGGCTTCGGTGCTTCCATTACAGAAGCGTCGGCGCATCTCTATCAGACTAATCTGAACGATTCTGCGAAAGCAGCTGCTATGCAAGCACTGTTTGACAAAGAATCTGGCATCGGCCTGAGTATGCTGCGGCAGACGATTGGTGCTTCCGACCACTGCGTCGCGCCGTACAATTTTGCGCCCGACGAGCAAGATGACAGTCTGCCCAACTGGGACTTTTCCCATGAACTCATCGAAATCATGCCGACCGTACAGGACGCGCTGGCAGTTGAGCCGGGTCGAATCACGGTTATGGCGTCTTGCTGGAGTCCTCCGGGCTGGATGAAGGAAAACGGTTCTGTCCTTGGAATGTATCAGAATCAAAAGGGTACATTGCGGGCAGACAAATATCAGGCGTATGCCAACTATATCACCAAATTCATTCAGGAATACGCGTCTCGCGGCATCGACATCTATGCCGTAACGCCGAATAACGAGCCGGATCACGCAAGTTATGACTGGCCTGCATTGCCCATGTCGCATACCGAAGCGCAGAATCTGGTCGCAAATTATCTTCGCCCGACGTTTGATCGCAACGGTCTCGACACCAAAATTATCTGCTGGGATCATAGCTATACTACGACCAATTACAAGGACGGATCGTATCCCCTCGAATATTATCAGGATGCGAATGCGCTGGCTGCGACCGATGGCTCTGCATGGCACTGGTATGAGGGCGACGAAGAAGTCATGTCCGTAGTCCATAAAGAATACCCTACAAAGGATATTTGGTTTACGGAAGGCTCTGGCGGTGAATGGGGATTCCCCAAGTGGAATACCGCATTCTTGAATCAGGCATCGTCCGTTGTCAATATCACCCGCAACTGGAGCAAATCCATTATTTATTGGAACCTTGCGCTTGATCAGAATGGTGGTCCTGACTACTACTATGATGTCAATCAGCATCAAGATTCTACCAACCGTGGTTTGATTACGATCAACACCGATACCAATAGCTGGGATTACAATGTTGATTATTACACGCTGGGTCATATCAGCAAATTTGTTGATCCGGGTGCTCAGAGAATTGATTCTACAAGCCTCGACAACAACATTGAGACTGTGGCTTTTAAGAATCCCGATGGTTCGAAGGTGCTTGTACTGGCAAACCTTGTAAACGAGGCACAAGAGGTAAAGGTGCAGTGGGGTGAGCAGAGCTTCCGCTATACACTTCTGCCGGAGTCCATGGCAACTATGACGTGGAATGGCAATCAGGTCGGGAATGCGGCTTCCCCAATTTGGTTCAACAATCTTGAAAGCAATAATAACTTTGCTGCTGGTGAAGGGGCTTCGGTTGCCACTACGGATAGCACCGCGAACCTTGGTGGAAGCAAGGGCATTATGCTGACGACAACTCAGAACGGTGATCCTGGCACTGATAAACAGTGTGTGATTATTTCTTCTGAGAGTGGTGCAGCCATTGATGCATCTTCGTATCAGTATTTAACATTCTCCGTTAAGGATATGGTGAATCCGAAATCTGCAACGGTAAAAGTTACTTTTGTTGACGAAAATGGTACGGAAGTGAGTTCGTGGAGCCATGAAAAGACGGTCTATGACAACTGGACCAGAATTTGGGTTCCCATTGCTGGCGATAAGGGCTTTGACCGAACCAGAATTGCAAAAATCAAGCTCGGCTTCTACTGGCAGGGCAACTACGCGGTTGATGATCTTGCATTTGTTGGTGGATATAGCGATGGTATTCCGCAGATGAATGGAAACCTCGTTACCAATGGCAGCTTTGAAGATGATGGTAGTGCAGTGCCTGTTGCTACTGGTTGGAATTTCGAAGGTGGCACGCCTTCCGCTACTTACCTTGAGAAAAACAGCAATGCAGCAAGTGGTCGTTTCCACCTTGTCCATTATTCGGCGGACGCCCATGATGCATACACTTGGCAGGCGATTTATAATTTGCCCAATGGTACATACACTTTGAAAGCAATGGTTCAGTCCGGCGGTGGTCAGAAGCAGAACAAAATATTGGCGACCGATTTTGGTGGCAGTGAAATGAGTGTCGAAATTCCTGTCAATTCCTATTGGACGCAGGTTGAAATCGGGAATATCAATGTGACCAATGGTAAATGCACTATCGCATTCTATACTGATGGAAACGCCGGAGACTGGAGTTGCGTTGATAACATTGAATTTTATCTAAACTCTTAAGTGAGCAAAAACACCACAGAAAGCGGCTGGATTTATATAATCCAAGGGTGAAATTTATCTAATAGTGGGTATCGTGAAAAAATAGAAGTGCTCCCTGCATGGCATAACGCGATGAAAAGAGCGGCGTGCTGTGCAGGGAGCATTTTGGGTTGAGGCAAAAATGTACCAAACTGTATAACTAGAGATAGATTATGCAGGAAAAGCGAAAAGAAGTTGCTGCGGTTACCAAGAGCTTACAAATTTGCAAAACATACAAGCCTGTCTGGACGCAGTATGTAGAGTTGCCTATGAGTCAGAAATCGGCTTTTTACAGTGGTCATAGTACGGAATTGCAGGCTTACAGTAGTGCAGCAAAGAATTTGGAAAAAGAAGGAATTGACCAATCCGTTGATCTGGATAAAGCGATTGGATTTACTGAGCAACTTGAAAGGAAAATTGAAGAAACGAAAGAACAACTACGCGAGACAAATTCTGAAGAGAAAAAGGCCCAACAGGAGAGGAAGAAGGTTTTAGACATACAGGAAAACCACACGATAAGCCGAACAATATTGCTTGCTTTGTACAAAGTACAAATTATTGGATAAGTCGAGTTTTATAATAGAGATGTCGATACTATTACCATCAGATGACGGATATTTGCAGCAAATAGCAAAATCCGTGAGGGAAAGTAAAGCATTTTCGGCAATGGAAAAGAGAAAGCATCTCTAAAAATAGACGGCAAACATTAAACAATATCAAAAAAGGACCGGAAAATCTCAATCGACGTGTTCTCTTACCTTTTGAAGGGAGAGTGGCGATCGTGCGCAGAGTTTCCGATCCTTTGCCTTTATTTAAGCATTTTACTAGCGATGCCGTTCCAAGGGCACCTCCTTATTTTTTGATTCTCAACAAAAAATAAGGAGGACGTATAATGATCCAGCATGAATTTGAAGAGTTACTTGAGCAATTTAGTCAAGATGAACTGAATGAAAAAAGCACGGTGAAAGGACAGTTCACTAGCTATATAACCCGCCGAATGGAATGGCACGCAATTCGCTATGCTGCTAAGAATCGACCCAATGTCATTGTGATTTCCTTGGATCAGGCCCCGCGACATCTGACAGATATTGATGCCGAGCAAATGTTTCGGAAGGTTGAGATTGAACTGGCTCTTCAACAGGAAGTACAGAGGCTTTCACCAAAAGAAAAGGAGTGGCTTTTGTGCTTTCTGAAAATGAACTACAAAGAAATTCAGAAACACTTTGGCTGTGGGCATACCTATGTCTATGAGAAGCGCAAGAAGCTGGCTGAAACAATGAAGGCGTTGAAGGAGTAACGATCATGAAGAGCTTTGAAGAACATCTGCGAGGCGCAAAAGCACATAACCGTGAGGATAAAATCTGGCTTGTTACGTGTTTTTCTGGGAAAATGGCTAAATTGTGTGCCAAGTACGGCTTTCCCGATGATGAAGATATGGTGGGCGAGTCGGCAGGAGCTATTGTTTGCGCGCCGACGATTACTTATATTGAGCCAATGGATAAAAAACCGCCGGAGTATTCACAGCAAGACGATGCCGGGCTTGGGCTGGTAAAATACTATATTTTGCCGCACTTTCTTGATGAGGTTTATAGAAAAGCATCGGAGGAAATACTGGAAAAGTTCTCGGAATTGGATGTCCGTCCCATAAGCAATGATCAGGCAATACTCGTGAAGGATAATACATCAAAGATAATCTGTAACTCAGATAACGCAAAAGCAGTGCGAGATTTCAGAAACGAACAAGGATAACATCTTATTGTATGAAATTGGCCTGCAAATGCCTGACCGAGTGATTTTTAAGAAAGGAATGCGAGACAGTGACCACGCCCCTGATTGAAAAATTGAATATTACATCCTCGGTTTCGATAGTGATTATATCGATTTCTTTAATGTTATTTGGCGGGTTTGCCATGACAAGAATTACCAAGCGCCTGAAACTCCCCAATGTCACGGCCTACATTGTTGCCGGCATTTTGATGGGTCCGTACTGCTTAAACCTGATCCCGGTAGGTCTTATCGAGAGGATGGATTTCATTGCAGACATCGCCTTGGCGTTCATTGCATTCAACACGGGCGAGTTTTTCCGTTTTTCTACACTGAAAAAAAGCGGCGTTAAGGTGCTATTTATTACGTTCCTTGAGGCGTGCTTGGCATCCATTGCGGTGTTTATCGCTACTCATTATGTGCTTGGTCTTGATATGGTATTTTCCGTTGTTCTTGCCGCGCTGGCATCAGCCACAGCACCTGCGTCTACCATGATGACGATTCGCCAGACGCACGCAAAGGGCGATTTTGTAGACACCCTTCTGCAGGTGGTCGCACTGGACGATGTGGTGGGGCTTGTCGCGTACAGCATCGCCATTTCCATCGCCTTGGCCTCCATGACCGGCAATTTTCAGGCGCAAAATGTGTTGCGTCCGATAATAATGAACCTGTTCGCGTTTGCGCTGGGCGGCGTATTTGGTTTGATTTTGAAGTTTCTTCTTCACAAGCGATCCACCGACAATCGCCTAATCGTATCTATTGCGCTGCTCTTTGCATTCTGCGGAATTTGTGCGCTGATGGGCGTTTCGTCGCTACTGGGCTGTATGTCCATGTCGATGATTTACATCAATACCTCCGACCATGAAAGGCTTTTTAAGCAGCTGAATTACTTCAGCCCTCCGCTGCTCTTGCTGTTCTTTGTGCGGTCTGGTCTCAACTTTGATTTGGGTGCTATTTTCAGCTCCTCCGATCATATCGGGTCGACCTCTTTGCTGGCTGTCGGTGTGGTCTACTTTGTCACAAGAATACTCGGCAAATACAGCGGCGCCTTCTTGGGGTGCCTGCTTGCCGGAAAGAACAAAAAAGTTCGCAACAACCTTGGGCTGGCTTTAATTCCACAGGCGGGCGTTGCCATTGGACTGGCCGCGATGGGAGCCCGCACCTTGGGCGGTGCAATGGGCGATGCGCTGGAAACAATTATCCTTGCCTCCAGCGTCTTGTACGAACTAATCGGACCTGCTTGCGCAAAATTGTCGCTGTACCTGTCGGGGTCGTATTCCAACAGGTTGGATGACATCGTGACTGAAACGGTCAAATGCGACGAGCATGAACCAGAAAACGAGGTCGAACGCCTGATTCGCCAGATACAGGCAATTCAAAAAGAATTGCCTGCGCACAACGATCCTTTTTTAGAGGATGAACAGGCGTATGACGAGGCCGCTTACGAACATTACGCCTTGACAGGCTACCCCCAAGTATCGTATCAAAACACAAGGAGGAAAGCAGACATATGGACACTTTGATGTCACTTCAAATGTCAGACCCCATTGCGCAGCACCTTGGCAGTTGGTCACAGGGAATTAACGTGCTTTCCATCTGCCTGAGAATCGCTCTTGCCGTTTTCCTGACCTCCGTTATAGGCTGTGAGCGATCCAGCAAGCGACATTCTGCCGGACTTAGAACCTTTGTGCTGATTTCGTTTTCATCTACCATCTGCATGATACTTGACATATACCTGATGCAGACTCAGGCAATCAGCATACCGATTTTGTCTGCGGCCACCATGATTTCAGCGGCTTCCATCAGCGGAAAATCAATTCTTTTTAGCTCACGCGGTCAAATCAAAGGGCTTACTACCTCTGCGGCGCTGTGGTCTTGCGCCGCCTTGGGCTTTACAATAGGTGCAGGGCTTTACACGGTAACACTGATTGTGTTTGCGTTCCTTCTGTGTATCCTGTCGGCGTTTCCCACCATTGAGGTGTATCTGAAGAACCGTTCCAACCACTTTGAAATCCATTTAGAGCTAAAAAACATCGAGTATCTGCGCGACTTTGTTACAGTCAGCCGCCGCTTAGGGCTGCGAATTGATGATATTGAATCGAACCCCGCCTATGTGGGCTCCGGACTAAGCGTATATACGATTACCGTTACAATTTGCAGCAGCGAACTGAAGAAGTATAAAACGCACCATGAGATTATAGAAGCACTGAAATCGCTGGATTACATTTATCATCTGGAAGAACTGCGATAGCAGGCTGATGGCTTGCAGCATGATTTTCTTAATGTGTTTTTTCGTTGATCACCTTCGCCGCCACAAACCACCGTCCATCTTCAAACCATAATTCGCGCTCTTTGCCTTGAATCATACAGGTATAGCGGTCCCCAACACCGCCCACATCGGCGGCACGGCGGCAGATGTCCTTGATTTTGTCGATTTTGTAGACCTGCCCTTTATCAAAAATAATCTGCAGGGGTCGCAATCGTCCCTCGGTGCTGAAGCGCACATCGACTTCCACATAGCGCTTTTCTCGTTGAATCATTTACGATGCCTCCTATGCCGTATGAAAATACCCGACCGGGTGGATGTTGTGGTCGTCGTAGGCGTTGATGCCGCCCAAAACGGGGTCCGTGTACACGACCGCCCGTTGTACACTGCGGTAACCGTAACGCTGGCGCAGGGTGTCCACGGCTTTGTCGATGTGCTCCAGCTTCTCGCGCTTTTCCTCATTGGAGAAAAAGCCTAATTGCACTGCGCAGTCTGCGGGGCACAGGTCGGCACCGCGCACACCGATGCCGCGCAGGGGCTTCGGCCACGAATAATTGCGCTTGAACAAATCAAAGGCGATGCGGGCAATTTCAATGCTTACATTGGTGGGGGTTGTCCAGCTTTCGGCGGCGCGTAAAGCCGGACAGTTCATTGTCCCGCACATAAATCTCCACTACATTGCACTTGCTGCCGAGGTCGCGCATACGCATGGCAACGCTTTCGGAGAGCAGCACCAGCATCAGCCATACATCTTCGTCCGTAGTCAGGTCGCGCGGCGTGGTGGCGCTGTTGCCAACGCTCTTGATGGCGGTATGTGCATTTTGTTTGGCAACAGGGGTCTGATCCAGCCCCCGCGCAAATGCAGAGAGCGTATAGCCCATCACACCAAACCAACCTTTGAGCGTTTCGGGATTTGTCTCGGCAAGCTGCCCGATAGTGCGAATACCATAGCTGCCTAATTTTCGCTGTGTGGCTGCACCAACATACAAGAGATCTCCCGCAGGCAACGGATATACAATTTCCTTATAGTTTTCCGGCTCAATAATTGTGATGCCATCCGGCTTTTTGTAGTCACTGCCGAGTTTCGCGGTAATTTTGTTGAAAGAAACACCAATGGAAACGGTGATACCCAATTCACGCTTTATACGCACACTGATTTCCTTTGCGATCTTGACGGGACTTCCGAATAACCCTACGCTGCCGGTTATATCCAGCCATGCTTCGTCAAGCCCAAAGGATTCAACTTGATCTGTATAATCATTAAAAACTTCTCGCACATAGCCGCTGTACTTCTGGTATTTTCCATAGCTGGCGGGTACAATAATTAAGTCACGGCAGTGCTGCTTGGCTTCCCATATTGGCATC
>CDYR01039977.1_pt1 | contig 17752 bp, 11 predicted proteins | sample 557691 | NCBI WGS metagenome assembly CDYR01 (sample SAMEA3182103, study PRJEB8094) | gut metagenome | biome: human; feature: gut; material: Stool; isolation source: human stools | place: Canada | collected 2013-02-19 | reverse complement strand
TTACTACAGACATGGATATTTGTCGGATATAAATTTTGAAATTATTTCTTGTCTTTAAATATAGAGGCTGATTATTTCATAATGAGCGGGGACAAGCCGAAATGGGGAGCTATAGCTTATTGCGGACTTGTATGCTTTTTCTGTTCGGAATCCAAGGACTGTAAAGGATGCCGGAATGGAGGATGCGAAAGTCATAGCCGGTATAAGAACTATAATTGCTGCACAGAAAAGAGGCTTGACGGATGCAGGGAATTTTCTGAATTTCCGTGTACCGGATGTATTCTTGATAAATTTCGGACTCGCTCATTTGCAGAATTTGCGAGGCGATACGGCTCATATGAATTGGAAAAATGCCTGTTTCGTAACAAAGAAAGTGGAATTGCATATCACTTTGAAGTTCAGCTTGTAGGTGACTATGACAATTGCGAAACAGAAGAAGAGATAATTAAAATGATTAAATCCGGAAAATGATATGATTTGTTTGTAATTCCGATGTAAACTTTTGACAAACATTTATAAAAAATATGCTGCGAAGAGATCTGATTATCACCATAGATGTACGGTATGTTAGTCTTCAAATAAAAAACAGAGAGTATAATAACTTATACTCTCTGTTTTGATTTATGTACGGTATATGAGTTCGGAAACTTATATACTTTCTGTTGTTTGTTTTACTTCAGTTCAGCAAAATTATGCAAGTGATTTACCGAGAGCTTTGCAGGCGGCTATAGCGTTATCGTCGGGAGCTTCGTTGCAAATAACTGAATCGCAGGCAAATGATGCTCCGTCGCCTATGCAGACCTCCTCCCAATTACGCATCCATTCTCCGTCTCCCCAGCCGTAGGAGCCAAATAAGGCGATCTTCTTGCCTTTAAGCTTTGTTTCGCAGCCTTGAAACATGGGAGAAAACTCACTTTCTTCTAATTCTTCAGAGCCCATCGAAGGACAACCGAAAGCAACAGCTTCAAATGAATCCATCATAGAAGCGTCAAATTCAGCGGCAGTCAGCATAACTGCATCAGCTCCGGCATCCTTAGCTCCTTCCGCAACAGCCGACGCCATTGCCTCAGTGTTTCCGGTTCCACTCCAATAAACTATTGCTACTTTCATTATTAATATTACACCTTTCGTACAGAACCTGAAATGTTTTTCAGATTTATACTAACCTTTCTATAAAATAATTTATATCAACCGGCAACTGTAAGCCGTTCGATAGACTTTCCCTTTGCATATTGCTTATAGTAAGCGCTTGTACATTTTTTGTACTTTTCAAAAGTTTTTCGCGCCTTCTCCGCATCTCCGTAAACCTTCCAGCATCCACTGAATTTACAGCATTGTTTATTTCCTTCAATAAAACCACAGACATCTTCAGGAGGATAGCCGAGAAAAAGTCCGATTTCATGAGGAAATTCTTTGCATTCACTGATACGTCTTATGAGCTGTACTATACATCGTTCCGGTGTTTCCATACTGTATCCTCTTTCACTCAGCAGTCTGAATGCCGATTTATCCTGTAAGTCATGGGAGAGCCGTGACGGACGGTATATGTAGATCATTGCCCGGTTGTTATTAAATTGTAATGGCAGAATACGTACTCCCTTTTTAGTAAGCAATCTGTTCCAATATCTGACCGAACTGTGCATTTCGTTCATGTCTGAATAAGAACAGATAAACATATTTCCGGTTTTCATACCTGCAAGCGTTGGGGCGCAGTGCTTTATAATCAGTTCTTCTGACATATACAAAACCATGCCTTTCCGGCGAAAATTACTGTTTTTATATAATATGTTTAATTTACTGTTATGCAGTATGTTCTTCAAGAATACTCTTGAGGGCTGCCATAGAGCTGCTGTGAGAGCGGGCGATTTTTGTATTCATGCCCTTTGTTTCGCTTAAAGCGCAGCGTACCATTTTATGTGAAACAGTATTTGTAAAGAGTACAAGCAAGTCGGGTGAACCAATATTTTTAAGTCCGCTTGTCATCTTTGGATATATCTTTGCTTTACATTTATACAGACTGCAAATATCCTTGTACTTACGAATCATGCATTCATTTCCGCCTATAATTACTACACTCATAAAAACTCCTTTAAATTAAAATAAAAAAATGTATGGTATATTATTTTGCGGCAGTGTAACATGCTGCCGCAAAATAAAACGGAACTCGCCGCTTAAAGGGCTGAATATCTTATAGCTGAACATCTTACAGCTGGCATCTTTACAGCTGAGCTGTACGTCTTTTACAGGCAGATATCTTTACGGTCAGGCGTATTTGCAGGCGGACATCTTTACAGTCAAATGCCTTAATGGTCAGACGTTTTTTAAGTCGGACACCTTTTAAGCCGAACGCCTTACAGATGTAAAATTGTCTCTTTCAGTTATAAGATTTAAAATCATAATATCCGTTTTATTTTTATTCTTTAGTTAGCATATGCTAACTAAAGAATAAAAATAAATACCTTTTACCAAAGGCACTGTTATTATATCCTTTTGTTTTTCATTCATCCACTCTGAAACAACAGAAAAATGCTCCGAAACAACAAATCAGATGTTCAAGGACATTTTATTGTTCTTTTATACGGCCGTGCATTTTACGGTATTCCGCCGGAGTTTCCCCCATGATGTCGCGAAATGCCGACGCAAATTTGCTTGCGTTGTCATAGCCGCATCCGCCTGCAATCTCCATAACCGTAAGGGACGTATGTATAAGCTGCAATGCGGCTGCCTGCATTTTTTGAATCCTTATATAAGAAAAGACGGGAACGCCGTACACACCCCTGAAAGCATTCTGGAGATGAGTTTGAGACACATGAAATTTTTTCGACAACTCGGCGACGGTTATTTTCTGTTCCATATTTGCGGACAAATATGCTTCTGTTTTTTTTGCAAGGTACACCTGCATTTTTGACAGCGATAGAGAAGCAGCACGGTTCTCATTAGGATCAATTCCGCTGAGTACTAACAAAAGCTCTAAAATTTTTATTTTATAATATCCCTTTTTGTAACTTTCCGGAACGGTATAAAGCTCGGAAAAAATATGTTCGATGTAGTTCTGAGAGCGTATTACAAAGCTTTTCCCATCTCCGCAAAGCCTTTTAGCTACCTGTTCGGGCTTTACATTTACATCCTTGAGAAAACATGAAAAGCATTTCGGGGATGTGTCAGTATTTATTATAATGCTGATTCCGTGATAGTGATGAAGCGGAAAACGGTATTCTTCTGCCTTCTTTGAGCGCATGGATATTGATAGGTCGCCCGGCATGAGGTAAAAAAATTCGTTTTTAAGCTGCTGTTCCATTCTGCCTTCACGGCAATGATGTATCTCAATTATATTGCCCTCAGTGTCTGAACCGAGATGAAATCTGTCTGTATGGACAGAATTATATATCAGTTCTACACCTGGAAAAACGGTATAAACCGTTATTTCTGCATCTCCGTTATTGTTTTGGAACAGATATGTGCGGTTTTCAGCCTCATTGCCGGTGCTAATTACATTTTCAAGTGATATTACATTCTCAAGTGATATTACATTCTCAAGTAATTCTTCTGTGTGCTTCATAAATTTTAACTCCGTTGCCTTCAGAGTCTTTGCTGTATCGGCATTCAAAGACGCCCGATGAGATCATCAAAAATTTATCGGTTTATTTTTTAAATAAAGCAAAACCTTTCTTTTCAAACGGCTCGGTATGAATTCCGAGTACCTTATATCCTGTCTCTTCAATAGCCTTTTTTAATTCATCGTCGTCGAGAGGCTGATCCGCAATTATTTCTGTTTGTCCTTTACTGTGAGAAGAAGATACCTTTTTTACTGCAAAGGCTTTTCTTACGGTGTCGTTGACATGAGCCTCGCACATTCCGCAGGCCATTCCGTCTATATCTAATGTTATTTTTACCATAATTTATATCCATACCTTTCTGTATGCAGAGTTTTATCCATTTTACCATCTTGCTGATAGCTGATATTCGGGAATTTATGGAACAAACTTTAGCTTGCATTTATAGATCAGCCACTAACCTGAATAGAGAAATGAAATTAAAAAGTGAGTTAGTTAATGCTAACCGTAGATATTATACTACTTTTATCTTTGATTGTCAAGTGCCGCCGTAAATTGTTCAGTATATTAGCTGATTTGTTTATATTAGTTTTATAATCATATTCGTTGGGCATCTCGCTTTTGTTTTTTTTAGTTACAGATCATATTTTACCTTAATTCTGTCTAATATTTTTCCGATAGGCTTTGAAAATAATAAAAGAAAGATTACGTTTGAGACAGCGTAGATTACGGTAAACGGTACTGCCGATATTGTGGCGGCGAGATATTTTGAAAAATTAAAATATCCATCCGACCACAATACTGTCCAGACATCCATAATAAGTGAAAATAAAATTCCGGAAAATATCGCATATATTGTAAGTATGATTTTATTGCGTCTCAGCGGATCGGCGATTAATCCGGCAATAAATCCGAGTATTCCCCAGCTGAACATCTGGAAAGGTGTCCACGGTCCCTGACCAAAAAAGAAATTGGAAATTACGGCCGATAGAGCACCGGTCATGAATCCGGCTTCGCTGCCGAAGTACATAGCCGTTATTACTGTCATAGCCGTAACCGGTTTAAATCCCGGTATCGGTGCAAATATAATTCTGCCGATTGATGACAGTGCAATCATTATCGCAATCAGTATCATTCTTTTTATGTTTTTTTCTCTTTTTTCAAAACGCATAAAAAACGGTACACAGGACAGTATGACGGTACAGAGCGATACCCAGGCATACTGTTTATCTTTAAAGATAAAGGTACCTGCCATGACGAGAGCGGGAATTATAATACAAAGAATTATATAGGAAATCCATTTTTTCATTTTTACGGCGATACCTTTCTGTGTACTGAAGTATAGAATTTTTTAAATTTGTTTTTGACATAGCTCGGTAACCTGCCGGCAGGTTACCGCATTCGGAAATAGCTGCCGGGCCATTCGGTTTGCCGCCGTGGTGTAAAAGTTGTTTTCAGCGAAAAATTTCTCCGGTATATCAGGCGACAGAATTTCTCCGTCAAAGAACAGCGCGCAGCGGTCGGCATTCTCAGCCGCAAATTCGACATCGTGCGTAACCGTTAAAATTGTTATACCGTCGTTTTTCAGTTCCTGCAATATACTTTTAAGAACATGCTTAGAATATGCGTCAAGTCCCTTTGTCGGCTCATCAAGGAGAAGAATTTTCGGATTTGAAAGCAGTATTTTTGCAAGCGCGCATTTTTGCTGTTCTCCGCCGCTTAAATCATATGGATGTCTGTTTAGAAGATGAGTAATTCCGATTTTATCGGCGGCTTTTTCTGCCTTTTCTGCGCGTGCGCTTTTTGGAATCTCCAAAGCTTCGAGAATTTCGAGCAGATCGTCAAGCACGTTGTCCTTAATAAATACTGTCTGCGGATTTTGAGGAAGGAGAGCGAGATTTTCACGGTATAGAGAATTGCCTTTGTAACTGCGGATTGATTTTCCTCCGATCAGGACTTTTCCTCTGTATGCCTTGTTCAGTCCGGCAATGACGTTCAGCGCCGTGGTTTTTCCTGTTCCGTTTCCGCCGAGTATGCAATAGAATTCACCGCGCTGTATTCGGAGAGATGTGCCGCGGAGAATATCGGGGAGATCCTTTTCATAACGAAACCAAACATTTTTAAGTTCGACAACTGCATCTTCGCCTTCATTGTATCCGCTTTTTAATTCATATTTCGGATCGGCGCTGAAATGTCGTTCCAAAAAATCTTTTCCTTCTTTTACAGTCAGAGGACATTCGTCTGCAATATTCAGAGCATCGAATATTCTGACAGCGCTTGGAAGTCCGAGAAGCATCGGATGATCCTTTTGAATCCCGGAAAGCTTTTTGCCGATATTTCTCGGTGAATCATAAATGAGTGCCTTTCCGCTGTCCATAAGCAGAACTTTGTCGGCTATCGGAAATACGTCCTCTAACCGATGTTCTGCAAGGAGAATTGTAAGTCCAAATTCACGGTTGAGCTTTTGCAGTGTAGATATAAAATCAGACGCGGCAATCGGATCGAGCTGACTTGTCGGTTCGTCGAGAATAAGAATTTTCGGCTGCATTACCATAACCGATGCAAGATTGAGAAGCTGCTTTTGCCCGCCGGATAATTCATCGGTTTTTTTGCGGAACCATTCGACAATTCCGAAATAGCTTGCCATCTCGCCGACTCTGCGGCGGATAACTTCCGTCTGAATTCCCATGTTTTCAAGGCCGAAAGCAAGCTCGTGCCATACCTTGTCGGTTACAATCTGATTATCGGGATTTTGAAGCACATATCCGATCTCGGATGAGCTTGTTCTCTCGTCAAGATTTTCCTGTTCTGTACCGCAATAAATAATCTGTCCGCTCTTCTCTCCAGCTGGGGAAAGTTCTTTTTTCAGAAGCTTAAGAAGTGTTGTCTTGCCGCAGCCCGACTCTCCGCAGATTACAACGAAATCTCCGCTGTCAACATTTATACTTACATTGTCTACGGCATTATTTTGTGATTTTGGGTATTTAAAGCTTAAATTTTCGATATGTAGTATTTCCATACAACAGCCTCCTTGACTTCAATTATAAACGGAAGAAAAGACAATATTCCGAATGATATATAAACAGCGGCGGCGTATGGCGTCAGATTCAGCCCGCTGATCCTCGGATAATAGTAAAATACAGTTTCTCCGGCCGCCACTCCGGAAACTGTAATTCCGAGAAGCATTATGCATACTGTCAGAAGAATGCAGTCACCGGTGTGAAATCTGAAGAGGGAAAAGCTTGTCCTGCCTTTCATGCCGTATCCTCTCGCTTTCATTGACGCTGAGGTTTCCATTGAGTTTTCGAGTGCCCACGAAATCATTGCCATAAAAACGCGCGCTGCGCTTCTGATTTTATCTGTGAAGCTTTTGGATGAATATAGCCCCATAGCCTTTTGCGCACGGTTTACTTTATGCATTTGCCGTTTAAACATGGGAATAAATCTTAGCGTCATTGAAAGAATAAGCGACAGCTTAGGTATCGCCTTGCCAAACAGATAAAGAAATTTGTCGCTTGTCATAATTTCGCTGTAGCATTTACACCACATCATCACGCCTGTAACCATTACGGCAATAGCGATACCGTAGATGAAGGCCTCAAGGGTGACCGGATTTCCGTTCAGAAAGAACAGCGGCGTAACACCGTTATGGGAAAACAGGGGATTTGTTACGGCAATCAGAAAAAACATGGGAACATAGAATCCGATATTTCCGCCTATCTCACTGCGCCGCTGAAGCATGATGCAGAACAGGATACCTCCGAGCATGGCAAGTATTTGCAGAACCGGATTTGACACGAACATTGCTACGAGAAGTACAGACAAAAAATAAATCATCAGTGCAGCCGGATGATAATTGCCGAATGCTTTCATTGATATAAAATCCTCCTTTCTCAGATATAAACCTTTCTTTCGTGGATATAAAATCTTCTTTTGCAGATGTAAAACCTTTTTTTGCAGATGTAACCTTCCTTTTGCAGATGTAAAACTTTTTTTGCAGATGTAACCTTCCTTTTGCAGATGTAACCTTCCTTTTGCAGAAGTAAACCTTTTTTGCAGATGTAACTTTCCTTTTGCAGATGTAAACCTTTTTTGCAGATATAATCCATTCTTTTGCGGATATAACCCCTTCTATTGCAAAAATAAAACTGTTTTTTGCTGTATTATAATTTTCAGTGATTTCGGGATGAATGAAACTTCAGTTATTCTATCCATACGCAGCCTATATCCCGTCCGAGATCGCAGGTATAAATCCATTCAATTATCTGACCGTCCTTAAGTTTATATTTGGAGCAGCCGTAGTTAGGAAATTCACCGTCAACACGATACATCCATCCGGATAAATGACCGCAGGAAAACTCATATAGATAATGAATTCCCTGAATATATACGCTGCCGTAGCTGTTCTGATCCGCGCCCTGATATTCCATCTGTATTTTATTGTACCGTACTGCGCGGTCGAGTATATCAAAAACCGTGTCACCGGGACGTAGCACATATTCTGTCGGCGGCAGAATTACTCCGTCCGTCGGAACAAATTCTTCGGAGCGGAGAGCGGGATCAAGGTCGTCGTAATTATCGAGTATGGTATCACAGCGTATGCTGATTGTAACGGTTTCGCTGTCCGGAGTAATATCGTCGATATGAGTAAGATAGTATTCGTCTATCGATTGAATATTAGTTCCGTTTATTACAACGGCGATTAAAAAAATGATTACCGATATTGAAAGAATATCTTTTTTCACCCCGATCCTCCTTTCTGGTTTTGTTTAAATCCGTGTGCTTATTTATATATTAAAGTATATATATTGGAGTACTGATTATTGCTTACTCGTCTTCCGTGTACATCTGCGCGAGCTCCTCCAGCTCTCGTTCCTTTTTTCTGCGTTTTCTGCGGATTCTGCGAATTAAGAATATGGTGACCACAGCTGCAATAATACACAGAGATGCTCCGATGATAATTCCGCGGAGAAGATTGTCAAGCTGTGTTTTTGTCTTTATGACATCCTCCCAGCGTTCGATTTTGGTTTTGTCATATTCTCCGAGATTATTGTATCGCGTGACAATATTGTCTACAGTCTTTTTTTCGCGGAGCGACATTCCTTCAAACGGATAGAGTTTTTCCTTAATGTCCGCATTGATGCTGTCGATTTCTTCTTGTATTGACATAATAACGTTTTTTGCGTTTGTAAGTTTTTCAATGTATACATTTTTATCGGAGAAATCCTCGCATTTATTCAATTTGTCAAGAAGCGTTACAACAAGTACATATTGTTCAGTCGTAAGTTTTTCCGGAAGGCTGTCGGCTGCATTTCGGTCGGATTCAGAAAAAAACAGAAGAACATTTTCATCGTTTTCATCTTTCGGACTTTCAATAACCGGAGTAGCGCCGGAAATCTCATTTATGTCAATACCGGCTTCCTTTGCCGCATCGGACAATACATAGTAATTTGAAACATAACACCGTTCATTTTCCGGAATTGAATAAAATGAAGCAAGCAGTTTTTCAAGCTCTGTCTTATCCTCTGCGACCCCCGAAGATGTGCAGACCTCAGAGATTTGTCTTTCCAGATCGGAAATACGCTGTCGAAGTGCGGAACTTTGTTCGTCACGAAAATCATAGAGGGTCCGCATTCCCTCGTACAGCCTCCAGATTGCCGCCATTGTATAGAGGGTCTGTTCGCTTGCCATTGTATTGGATTGATCGGGCAAAGACGTTGGATTGTCGGGATCATAAGTAAATGAATGAATAAAGCCTCCGTCGTTCATACGGTACCTCAGAATACCGTCAAGGAGAGTGTTTCCGTTTTTGATGAACCGCGCGTCGGTAAGAGGATCTATGCCGAGACAGCACAGAGCTACAACAACCTGATCAGTGCTTTCAACATTTTCCGTTCCCCAGCTTGCAAAGTCGCCTGTGCCGAGTTGAAGCTCTGACAAACAGGCGAGAGCTTCATCAATGATCTGCCGAACTGTTCTGGTTACTTCTTCACCTGAAGCTTTCTGTTTATAGGTATAGTTTTTTTCATCATTGTAATAGGGAGCGAGAGCCTGAACTGCCATTGCTGTAATGTCGGGATCTGAGACTTTTCCGCTGAGTGCGAATCCGCCGTCCGACAGTTGCTGACGGAGAATTTCTATGATAATATCGTCGCGGGTATAATAAGCGTCCTCAGGAATATTATACCTCATACTGTCAAGAGTAATCAACCCCCAGATCCAGCCGTTAATTCCTTGTCTTCCAAGAGTGGTTGTCTTGCCTCTGTCATATGTGCCGTCTGCAATCAGATTAATAGGCAGTCCGTTTTCATCCGTTCCTATATTGGTGGGATCCCCTCCCATTGCAAGAACTGCGAGCGAAATACGATGCCACTCTGTTGCTTTAGCGGCGCTTAATTTCCCCGGTGTTTTGTAGCGTTCTTCAATTTGATCCTTGATCACCGCAAGGTATCCTTCGTAATTATCGGCGATTCCGAGCCTGCCAAGTCCGATCGGATACCAGTCTCCGGGCGTTGTTCCGGCAAGTTCGAGAAACTTTTCATTTATGAGGTATCCGTTTTCGGACGACTCGTTATCTGATTTTTTCCATGCTATAATCCCCTCTGCAATAGACAGAATTTCTTTGTCCGAGTTCTCGCTGTGATATGAATTATCATCAGCGGACGCTTTTACTTCGGATATGAGAGGGAAGAGAAGTATCAGACACATCAGAAAGCTCATGATTTTTCTATTCATAGTTGTTACCATTCCTTTCGACATTGCATTATCGCAGATAATTTTGCCTTCTGATACAGCCGCGAGACTTCTCATTCAGGCTTTTCACTCTCCTCTGTGTCTTCTTCTTTAATCAAATTTGATTTAATTTTGACAGCTCTTCGCTTAAAGTAAATTACCGCGACTGCGGCCGATACGGAGAAAAGTATAACCATGGTTATTATGACAGCGGGAATTATATGCGATTTTTCGGAGCTCTGATTATTTCCGGATGTATTTTCTTCGCTTTTATTCTTTTTGCTCTCGGCGGAGCTTTCATCTGAGCTGATGTACGTTGTACCGTCAGACGACGTATTAGCTGTGTCCGTAATACCGCTGTCCTCGCCGGAAAAATCTGATTCTGCATTTTCACCGTATGAGGATTCTGTTCCCGATTGCGGAGAGCTACTGACAGTATCCCCTGAGTTCGGCGCGGCCGCGTTATTATTATTATTATTATTATTTGTATTGCCGGTGACAGAATTGGAAACGGAGCCGTTTGCGGCCGAATAAGAATTGCCTTCGCCCGAAATATTTTTTCCGGAATTGTTTGATGAGTATAAACCGGCATTTTGGCTATTATTTTCTGGATTATCAGACGACGTATTTTTATTATCGCTTGACGACGGTATAAATTGATTTCCGGATGTGCCGGCGGAACTGTTTGCTTTGTCCGTATCCTGAGCGGATGTATTGCCGCCGACGGTGTTTGCTGTATTTGACTGGCTTGCGGCTGACGGGTTAGCTACTGCATAATTCAGGGCATATGCGGCACAGTCGGCGGAGTTCTGCGCGGCGTTCAGCGCCGACATTACGTTTAATGCCGAATCATACGCCGCAGCTACGTTTGATCTTTCGAGCAATCCTGATGCGCGTGCCTTGGCAATTGCTTTTGTAAGTGTGTCTTTGTTCGCGGTGTAATAATATCCGGACGTCGGCTGATTATCTACATTCGGAATATTTGTTCCGACGGCTCCAAATCCTCCTATATCCGCTCCGTATCCGAGAGTAAACTGTACACGAACAGTATCGCCGTCTGACAGATAGCTGTCGGCAAAGCCAACATTCGGGAAAATATTATTGATGGAATACATCCACCCTGATCCGTTTGTAAAAGCGAATTCTCCGAGATATCCTTTCCAGTTATTTATGTAATCATCAGGATCGTAAAATGTCATTGTTTCTTTGAGATACGGCACGAGAAGGGAAGGAATGCACGGATTCAGATTAAGGCTTTGAGGATTTGACGGAGTACCGCTTTTTTGATAGCTGTTGTATTTCTGGGCTTCGGATGTACCGTCTGCAATGTATGCAAGATAGAAGGAGGATTTAACCGTTCCTCCGTAGTATCCTGTGAAGCCGTTTGAATGCAGCAGCCGTATCAGCTGTTCGGCGGCTGTTTCTCCTTCATATATCGGCATATCTATGGGATATATGATATAACCGCAGCCTATTGTAAAAGCCTCAACACTCCATGTTGCCGTGCCTATAGCTTCTCCGGCGTCCGCTTTCTGATAATTAATATGATATGTAAGTTCTTTCTTTTTTCCGCCGTCCGATGATGCTGACACGGTCACAATGTTTTCACCTTCTACAGTAAAGAGAAGAGTATAACTTGTCTTTTCATTATCGTCCCATGTAGGATCAACCTTCTGACCATTCAGCTTTACTGAGGCTTTTATCTTGTTTCCGGATGAGTTTCTTGCCCACACATCAAATGTTTTTTTGCTTCCCCGCTGCAGCGCATTATCCGAAAGTGTAGTAACTATGGAGGGACCTGAGGCCGCTTCCGAGGGAAAAGCTGCTGTGATGAAAGACATCAGTATAAAGACAGCGCAAAATACTGACAGAATCCGCCGGTTTATTTTGATATTCATATCTTTGACTGTACCTTTTTAAGCAAAAACAGGGAATGCGGCGGTGAAGCCGCATTCCTTTGTCATTCTCTTATACCTTCCGTTTCGACTTTGTAAGAATTATAACTATAGCGTACAGACTTACAGCTGTCAATACAGCATACAGTGAAATATCAGAGCTGTCGCCGGTTTGAGGAGATACGGGCTTATCATCTCCGTCGGTATTATTGCCGTCGGAAGTGCCGCCGGCAGATGACGTGTTACCACCGTTATTTTCGGACGAATTTATATTTCCGGATCCGCCGCTGTTATCTGAAATGTTGTTATCTAAGGTGTTGTCAACTGAAGTGTTACTGTCTGAATCGTTGTTGTCTGGGGTGTTGCTATCCGGGTTTTCATTGTCATCAGAATTCCCGTCATCATCAGGGTCGTTTACCGGAGGCTTTTTATCGTCGTCTTCTTTTTTGAGCTGAGCAAGAACAGCTTCTGCATTTTCGAGTTCTGAATAGTTTGAAACAAGTAGTTTTGCTTCATCTGAAAGGTTTTCGTACGCTGAACGGGCGCTTTTGATTGCTTCTTCGCTGTCTTCGGTAACGGTTCCGATGCTGTCGATTATGTCTGACACCGCTTTTGCCGTTTCTTCATCTGTCAGCTGTTTATCTGTTTTTACAGCGTCGAGTTTTGCTTTAGCATCCGCAAGAGATGAATTGACTGCGTCGGTATCTGCCGCGGCGTATATAGCGTTCTTTCCTGAAGAAACTATACTCTCAATTTCGTCTATCTGTTCATTTCTGTAATCCGAGGTGTTTTTGTACGCTTCAAGCTGGCTTACAGCGGTTTTCTTTGCCTGTTCAAGGGTTTGAATTGACATAAGCTCACTTTCGGCTTTTTCCAGCGTTTCAAGATTTGACACATAAACTTTCAGCTCGTCTTCGAGATTATCGAATGCGTTTCTTGCCTCATTTACGGAATCGGAGCTGTCGGCAGTAACTATACCGATGGTATTTATCTTTTCGGTTACAGCATCTACAGCGTCAGCACCTTCCGTATTCTGCCAGTAAACAAGCGGGTAACCGTTGTTTACAAGAGCGTACCTGTCGGGTTTGAATCCGTCTCCGAGAAGAGAGGAAAACTCATCCGATTTCATTTGCTCCGAGGTTTTTCCTGCGGTGTTATCCGTTCCGTTTGAAACTCCGCAATCGGTAATATCGGAATTGTAATAGCAGTCTGTAATTTCATTGTTGTTTGTTATGAGGCTTACGATTGCTCCTGCACCGTCAATAATATTTTCTCCGGTTACGGTAATTGTACCGGTATTGTAGCAATTCCTTATTGTATGTCCGTCCTGAACCCTGCCGACAATTCCTGCCGCATTGTCATTTGCCGTGACGGTACCCGAATTGTAGCATCCGTATACTGCGACATTTACGGAGGTGCCGTTTCTGGACACATCTAAATGCCCTGCGATGCCGCCTATAGAAGAATGAGAGGAATATATATTTCCGGAATTATAGCAGCCCGTGATTGTGCTTTCTCCGCCGTCGCGGACAGTACCTACGATGCCACCGCTGTAGCCTCCGCAGTAAATGTCAGCTCCGTTATAGCAGTTAATGATATCGGCACCGTTGCTCCAACCTACGATACCTCCTATAAATGAGCTGTTTGGAGCTTCGATCTCTCCGCTGGCTACTCCTGTATTTCTTATTACCGCGTTAGTACCTGCATAACCAAACAGACCGCCAGATTTGGAATAAAGATTGTCGATGACGTATCCTTGTCCGTCAAAGATACCGTCAAATTGGCATGAGCTTGATTTTCCTATAGGCGTCCAGTTGGAATAATCGCTGAGATCTATATGTGCGGTGAGCAGAACAGTTTTGTTTGTAAAGCTCTCGCCTGCGTTTACCCGTTCAGCGAAAGCCGCGAGTTCTTCCGCAGTCGCAATTTCGGTGCCCGCGCGGACAGGTGTTTCGGCGCCGATTGGTTTTTCATCCGTCAGAACAGGGTAGCCGCTGTTGATGTTCTCGCCGTCATCTGAAAAGGCAGTGCCGAGAAGCGATACAAAGTAACTGTCTCTCATTTCAGTCTCTGTTTTTACGGACGCTTCTCCGCTGACTGTGGCTTCGGAGTCGGAACCGTCGTCCGTAAATATGCCGTATATTTTGGTGTTTGAAGTGTTCAGATAGTATACGTTTTCGAGGTTTACAGCTGTTTCTGCCGCACTGCCGAATACAGCTCCAGCCGCTGTCCCGCCGCTGACTGTTCCGACGTTATAGCAATTTTTAATCAGATTGTTTACATCTGTTCCTCCAAGTCTGAAGCTTCCGACAATACCGCCGAGTCCCCAGCTGCCGCTGCCGCTTATTTCTCCGGCGTTATAGCAATTTGTTATGACAGCCTTTGCGCCGTTGTTTTTCCAGCGATTCGGTCCGGATTGTCCGACAATGCCTCCGCCTGTATAGGATGCTTTTACAGTTCCGTGATTTGAACAGTTTTCAATAAATACAGACGCTCCGTCTTCGACAGAACCCAGAATTCCTCCGATTCCAAATGTACCTGAGACTGTGACGTAGCTGTGGCAGTTTTTTATGGTTACAGTCGCTCCGGAGATTACCTCGCCTGCGACAGCGCCAATACTTGTGTTATAGCTTCCGCCGAGATTTCCGCTTGCAATGGTAAGATTTTCAATAACAGCGCCATCGCCGAGTCTGCCGAATAAGCCGCAAGCATTATAGGTTGAACCGTTCAGATTCCATATCTGACAGCCGTTTCCATCAAAATGGCCTCTGAATCCTTCGGACGCATTATCGGCAATGCCTCTCCAGTCATCTATGTTTTTCATATTGATGTCCTGCGTCATTTTAAAGTAAACGCCGGAAGTATTCATATTCTTTGTGTATATATAGCTTCTAAGATCTATAAGATCGTCCGCAGTTTTAATAAGGTACGGATCATCCTCTGTGCCTTCTCCGTCCCACGGCATTTTTTCACGCACTTCAATTGATACGGAAGTTTTTAAAACACCGTATGAGATATAAACTGTGTCGCAGCCGAGTTCGAGCGCGCTTTTCACCGAAATCTTGTATTCGCTGATTTCATTTGAGCTGCCGTCGCTGTAAACGGCCGTAACTATCATGCCTGAGCTGTCAAATGAATCGCCTTCATAGTATCTGAGCTTGTCCGGATTTTTAGTAACCGAAATAGAAGTAATATAAGGGGTATCTTTGTCAAGCTCCGACTCGCCGCCGATAAGTTCAAGGGCGGAAGCCAAATATGAATAATTGCTTACATAACGTCGCTCGTTCTCCGGAACAGAACGGAATACAGAGAGAGCGGATTTAAGCTTTTCCTTGTAATCCGGTGAGGAGGGGTCGGATATAGAATCTATAGCCGAGACCGCGCTGCTTATATAATCTTTTTCTTCGGTGGTCCAGTCTCCGCGCATATCGTAAAGCGAACGCATTCCGTTTTCAAATCTCCAGTACGAAACAAGAGCGTATGTTGCCTGATCGTTTGCCATCGAATTCCAGCCTGAATTTAATACATGGCAGAATCCTCCGTCCGAGAGACGGAAGCTAAGCATACCGTCTAAGAGCGTTTTGCCGTCAGATGTTATAAATCGTTCGTCCTCGGCCGGGTCAATTCCGAGCGAGCAAAGCGCTACAACTACCTGAGCAATGCTTTCAACATTATTTGTGTTCCATGAGGTAAATCCGCCGCTTTTGTTCATCATTGATCCGAGACGGTCGAGAGCTTCATCTACGCACTGACGTACGGTTTTTGAAACTGTCAGATTGCTGTTTTCGTTTGTGTATGTATAAATTGTATCATCATTGTAATATGGAGCGAGAGCTTGTATTGCCATTGCCGTTATGTCAACATCTGAGCTGCTTCCGTATCCGCCGAGTACCCAGCCGCCATATTCGTTTCCGTTTACTCCGTCGGTCAGCTGCATTTTAAGAATTTCGGAAATAAAGGTTTCTCTGGTGTATTTTGCATCTGAAGGTACCTCATACATGCCTGTGTCCATGGCGATAAGTCCCCAGATCCATCCGTTTATGCCTTGAGTTCCGGGTCCCGCTTTAAGGGAATTGCTGTAACTGCCGTCTGCGATAAGATTGATCGGGCTTCCGTTGTATGTACCGAAACTTACAGGATTGCCGCCGAGAGCCGCGATTGTTACGACTGCACGGTGCCATTCGGTTGCCTTTGCGCTGTGAAGAATTCCGCCGTTATCCGAATAAGTTTTCTCTATGTAGGATTGCATTGCGGAAAGATAATCCTCGTATCCGGTTCCGTCATCAATCAGATAATAATATTCACCTGAATCGTAGTATCCGAAGCGTCCCATTGCAAGCGCCATCCAGTCGGTGCCGGTAGAACTTGCTCCGGACATATACTCATCGTTTCCGAGAAGCGTTCCGCTGATATCCGAATGTTTTTTCGTGCTGGCGACAGCTTCCTTTATATATCCGGCGAGCTGCGCTGAAAGCTCTGTACTCTCTGTAAATGCTGGGCGGACAGGTTTGTCTGTGCAGACAGAGTTCTCCCAGCGCAGTGAGGGATATCCCTGTCCATCGGCAAACGCATCTCCGAGAACAGATGCGGAAAGACTTTCTGTTTCGCTTATGCCGGCTTTAGTGTCTGTTCCTGTACCCTTAATATAATAGCATCCGCTGTTTGTCCCACGGCTTGCACCGATTACCGCGCCGATATTGTTTGAATTTCCGGCGGAGTCGATTATCATGCCGGCGTTGTAGCAGTTTACAAGAGTAGGAGACGCCGCCTTGTGGCCGCCGGAGACACCGCCAACTGTCGCAGGTCCGGTTATCACGCCGGTATTATAACAATTTTCAACCGAACCGGCTCTCCAATGCTGTCCGGTAACGCCGCCGATATATCCTGTAGTACCTGAAACAGAACCGGAGTTATAGCATCCGCTGACAGTACAGTCACCGTTAATCGATCCTACTATACCTCCGACATTTGCACTTCCGGATATGCTTGCTTCATTGCCGCAGTTTATAATTTTTCCCGCTGTGAGCTTGCCGGCTATTCCCGCTATGTCACCAGAACCTGTTACGCTTCCGCTGACTACAAGATTTCTGATAATACCGCCGTCTACCGCTCCGAAGAAACCAAGAGATGATCCGCCGTTAATATAAAGTCCGCTTACTATATGATAGTTGCCGTCAAATATTCCTTTAAACGGTGAAGCGGATGTTCCGGCGGGAGTCCACGGATTGCTGCTTCCGCCGAGATATACATTTACATCCAGACGAATGAGCTTTCCCTCATATGTGTTTCCTTCGTTTACGCTGTCGGCAAAGGCCTTCAGTTCTTCATAGCTTCCGATTATTAAATCCGGTATCTTTATCTGCCATGCAAGAATCGGATATCCGCCGTTGAGATTGTCGTCGTCTGATTTAAATCCGCTGCCGAGAATATCTGCGTCAAGAATTTCGGTCTCCGTTATACCATCTTTTGTGTCGGTTCCGGTGCCTTTCAGGTAAAAGCAACCGCTGTTTGTTCCCCTGCTTGCACCGATTACTGCGCCGATATTGTTTGAATTTCCGGCGGAGTCGATTA
>CDYR01021442.1_pt1 | contig 17787 bp, 12 predicted proteins | sample 557691 | NCBI WGS metagenome assembly CDYR01 (sample SAMEA3182103, study PRJEB8094) | gut metagenome | biome: human; feature: gut; material: Stool; isolation source: human stools | place: Canada | collected 2013-02-19 | reverse complement strand
TTAATAAATAAACAAGTAAACTATTAAATAAATCAAAATCAATAAGTAAACAAACAAGTAAATTATACAACGCTTTCATAACTTTGTCAACACAAAAACTTCCTTCAAAAAAATTCTAAAAAGCAAAAATAAAAAACGGACTTCTGCACTGACTTTTTGCGCCGTCCGTTTTTTTGTTATTTTTCAGCGTCTGATTCGCTTATCGCACCTTACCGCAAGCGCAGTACCCGCCGACTGAAATACCTGAACAAGAAGCATTAAAATTATAACTGCAAAAATCATAACGATATACTTATAACGGTAATATCCGTAATTGATTGCAATTTTGCCAAGTCCGCCGCCTCCGATAATTCCACTCATCGCCGTATATCCCAGCACCGTCGTAACAGCCGTCGTTGCATTTGTAATGAGTGACGGTATACTTTCCGGAATCATAACTTTAATTATAATTTCAAGCGGTGACGCTCCCATACTCTGCGCGGCCTCAATTATATTAGGATCAATTTCCCGAAGGCTTCCCTCGGCAAGACGCGCGATAAAAGGAAACGCGGCTATGACAAGCGGGACTATCGAAGCGGTAGTTCCGACACTGGTACCAACGATCAGCCTCGTCAAAGGAAACACAATAATCATAAGAATAAGAAACGGAATTGAACGAAGAAGATTTATTATAAGGTTCAGAACACGAAGCACAATTCCCGGAAGAGGAAGCACGCCTCCCCTCTCTCCGGCTACAAGAAGCACTCCGAGCGGAAGTCCGATTATTGCCGCGAAAAGAGTGGATACAACAGTGACATAAAATGTCTCCCAAACAGCGAACGGAATCTCATCGTGAAGTATTAAAAGAGCTTCTCTAAATGCCCCGGAAGCTAAAATACCTTCATTCATTTTCGGTTACCTCCTCAGCAATTATGTTTTCATATCCGGACAGAAATGCAAGCGCCCGTTTTACTGCTGTCTCATCATCAGGAAGACCAAGTACCATACTTCCATAAACCTTGTTTCCGATCATTTTAGACGACGCGTACAATATCGATGCCGCAATTCCCTCTGACATCGCCATGCTTGCAATTACAGGTTCTGAAGTAGGATGCTGTCCGTTGAAAACGACACGTATCTTCCTGCAGTCCATATCGGCAGGCAGCATATCAGCCGCGTTTTCCGGAAACACAAGACGTCTTGCAGCCTCGGATTTCGGATTGGAAAAAACACCCGCTACATCTCCCTCTTCGGCAATAGATCCGTTATCAAGGATAGCAACCCGGTTACAAATCTCTTCGACAACACTCATCTGATGGGTTATAATTATCACCGTAATTCCCAAACGCTTATTTATATCCCTGATAAGTCCGAGAATCGAATGCGTTGTCTTCGGATCAAGCGCACTCGTCGCCTCGTCGCACAAAAGCACTTCCGGCTCGGTAGCAAGCGCACGCGCAATCGCCACACGCTGTTTCTGACCGCCCGACAGCTGGGCAGGATATGCACCTGCCTTATCGGGAAGTCCTACAAGCTCAAGAAGTTCCATTGCACGCTTTTCAGCATCAGACCGCTTCATACCCTCAAGTTCAAGCGGAAAGCATACGTTTTTGAGACATGTACGCTGCATGAGAAGATTAAAGCTCTGAAAAATCATAGCTATTCTGCGCCTGACGCCGCGCAATTCTTTTTCTCCGAGCTCACCTATATCAAGTCCGTCTATAAGCACAGAACCGACGGTAGGGCGCTCCAACATATTTATGCACCGTACAAGTGTACTTTTTCCCGCTCCGCTCATTCCGATTATTCCATATATATCACCATTGTTTACCGTCAGCGAGATATTTCTGAGAGCTTCAACTTTAGTATCCGACAGCTGGAAGGTTTTCGACAGATTTTTAAGTTCAATCATTTCTTTACAGCATCGAGAGATGTCTGTTTGCCTCCGTAAATTCCCATCGGTTCGACGTGAATAACAGCAACAGAAACAAGATGCGTTCCATTCTCTGTATTAAAATCATCGAGATAAGGCTTATGCTGAAAATAGTTCGCATCAATTGTTCCATCGTCAACCACATTGTTTGGAACAACATAATCCGTGTACTCCTGAATATTAAGAATTATATCCTTCTCAGCAAGAATTTCCTTGGCAACAGCAAGTATTTCCGCATGAGGAGCCGGAGACGCAGCTACGCTTATCGCCGTTCCGGACAGAGCCTCATAATCCACAGACTCATCATAGCCGTCACCCGGATTATCAACCACAGACAAAATCTGTCCGTTATACTTTTCTTTGATATAATCAGCAACCTTCTGACTTTCAAGCGCGGCCGCAAGAGCTTTAATTTTGTCCGAATTTTCGTTTCCCTCTTTAACGGCAAGAATATTGCCGTAAGCAGAATATGAACCTTCCACCGAAAGCGCGTCATCTGTAGGATTAAGCCCTGATTCAATTGCATAGTTTGAATTGATTACGGCATAATCAACGTCTTTAAGAACGTTAGGTAGCTGAGCCGCTTCGACTTCCCTGATTTTTATACCATACGGATTATCCTCTATATCTCTGATAGTTGCTTTAATTCCGGCGTCCTCATTTAGTTTAATATAACCTAACTGTTCAAGAAGAATCAGCGCACGCGCCTCATTTGTTGTATCGTTCGGAATTGCAATTTCTATTTTGTTTTCCGAGCAGGAAGATAAAAACGCTCCCAGTGAAAAAACAGACACCGCCGCAAGTACAATTGATAAAATTCTTTTTTTCATAGCTATAACACCACTCTTTGTACAAATTTTGACATTGTCCGGCTTTTGCCGAAAAATGCAAAACTTTGTTCTGAAAAAACTCTTTCAGAGCTGTACAATCCTTTCATAAAAACTTAAAGATTTATCATGCATGAATTATACAATATAAGCAACAATATGTCAAATACATGAATAATATATAAATCTATAGCTTCAATCTATATCTGGCGTAAATATGATTTCAGTCAACAGTACTGATGTTCAAAAAAGCATATCTCCGTAATAAGGCTTCCGCCCGCGATTCAGTTCTTCGCAATATAAGGAAGAAGATATTTTTTTATTTCCGAAATGTAAAGCTCGCCCATACGGGAAAGAATCATTCCTTTTTTCTTTATATATCCTATATCCATTTTATTCCTAAGCTCGGGTTCCTCAGGCTCAAGAGGCACCGCCACATAGTCATCGCCGTTAAGCTCCTCACAGATAATCCCGGAACAAATCGTATATCCTCCGAGACCAAGCATCAAATTCAGCATTGTAGCGCGGTCACTGACTTTTACGGCACGCTGGTACTCCTTTGTGCTGTAAAGTTCTTCCGCAAGATAAAAGGAACCGTTTTCCCCCTGATCGAAGGACAAACAAGGATATTTTTCGAGCTCATGCATAGTAACAGATTTATTATCCGCAAGAGGATGCCCTCTCCAAAGATAAACATACGCTTTACATTCTATAAGACTGTGAAACTCAATATCTGAGGCGGCAAAAAGCTTATTTAATATTTTCCTGTTAAAATCAGACAGATAAAGAATTCCGATTTCACTTTTTAAAGATGAAACATCTCCTATAACCTCAGAAGTTTTAGTCTCCCTAAGTGCAAAGTCATATTCCGAAATATCAAAAGTTCTTGTCATTTCAACAAAAGCCTTGACAGCAAAGGAATAATGCTGAGCCGACACCCCGAATTTCTTTTTCAGGGTTTCCGGATTTGCATATTTGTCAAGAAGATTGTCAAACATCTGGCAGACCTGCCGCGCATACAAAATGAACTCTGCTCCGTCAGCGGTCAGAGTCATTCCCTTGCCTCCGCGGTTAAAAATACTTATGCCAAGCTCCCTCTCAAGCTCCTTTACCGATGATGTAAGCGACGGCTGGCTGACAAAAAGCACCTCCGAAGCCCGACTCAGCGATCCGGTTTCGGATATTGCTATCATATATCTTAGCTGCATTATAGTCATATTTATGGCCGTACCTTTCATATACGCTAAAACATTAAAAAAACAACAGACAAATTGTATTAATATATTTTACCATAATATTGTACTATTTGCAAGCACAAGCATATTTTAAGTCCTTATTTAATATAGTTTTCCGCCTGTACGGCAAACATCTCCGCATATCTTCCGCCAAGCTTCATAAGTTCATCGTGAGACCCCTCTTCGACAATTCTTCCGTCCTCAAACATGTAAATTCTGTCAGCATGGCGCGTTGTTGAAAGACGGTGAGAAATAAATATGACCGTTTTGTCCTCCGCAAACGCCGAAATCTGCTTATTAAGGGCATATTCGGCCATGGGATCAAGCGAAGCGGACGGTTCGTCCATAATTATAATATCATACGGTCTCGCAAAAACCCTTGCAATTGCAATCTTCTGCGCCTCTCCTCCGGAAATATTCGTACCCTTTTCATCAAATTCACGAGTAAGCATTGTATCTATTCCCTGTTCAAGTTCAGCGAGTTTTCCGTCAAACGTAGCGCGGTGAAGCGCGTCAAGCACTCTTGCCCGGTCATCTTCGGCAAATTCGTCTCCGAGCACGTTCTCGGCAATTGTCGCGGCAAAAATCCGAAAATCCTGAAATACTGCGCCTATTCTGCCGCGGTAGCTGTCGGTATCGTATTCATTTATATTAACACCGTTCATAAATATCGTACCGCTCTGGGGCTCGTAAAGATGCATCAGAAGCTTGATCAAAGTCGATTTGCCCGCCCCGTTATATCCGACAACCGCAATTTTTTCTCCCCTCCGAAGTTTTAAGGAGACGTTATGCAATATTTCGGTTTCAGGATTGTAGCCAAAGCATACATTTTTCAGCTCCATCGATTCAAAGGACGGCGCTTCAAGCGTACCGCCGCGTCCCTCAGGCTCATATTCCATAAAACGGCGAACCTTAGCTATCTGTTCACTTTGCTGCGGCAAATTTGATATTGTATCAGCAAATGAAACCAAACTACTTCTAAATGACCAGTTTGCGTTAATTATAACGGTAAACCCGCCGAGTGTAACAGCTCCGAGTGTAAGCTTGTATATAGTAAGAGCAATCACCGCCATATATGTACCCGTTGAGTTAAGTTCATTAAGAAAATCAAGACCTATCTGTTTTTTGCCGTATTTTTTTGTTACATTAATATGGTCTTTTATAAAAATCTCATATTCACGGTTTATGCATTCAGATATCTGCGATAGACGAAGCTCTTTCGCATAGTCCGGAAGCATAAATATTTTGTTTATATACTGTCCTCGTCTTATCACAGGCGCATGAGCGTCACGCATGGCAAAATCGACTTTTTTTCTCCTTGTGCTTATAACCATCGAAATAACCGCACTTGCCAGAAGAAGCGCCATTGTTCCGAAATCAATATATACAAGAAGCGCAAGCGTTGCGGAAAAATTCAGAAAATACTGAATAAGACTTGTAAAATTTCCTACTGTACCGGCAGCATATGTATCTGCATACTGCATTGCAAGAATAAAATTATTGTAAAAATCCGGATCGTCATACTTTGAAAGCTCCAGCGTACGTACCTTTTTGAAAAGATCAACCTGTACAGTCTGATGCATTCTCTGAGAAAAACCGGGCCAGAGATAATTGGAAAAAATGAGATTCCACAACCACTGAAGAATTTTAACCCCGGCAATGTTAAGAATTACGAACAGCGCATCCACAAAAAACGGCTGTTCTCCAAGCAATGTATAAAGTCGGCTGTTCAAAAGAAGAACCGCAGGGTTCATCAAACCGTTTATAAGCGCGTTTGCAACGGAAATAAGAAACGTTCCCTTGGAATTGTTCCACATATACCGGAAAGAATATATATTGTTATCAAGGATTTTCATCCACGAAGTTATTGTATTTTTTATGCTTTTACGAGATTTTTTTTCCTTTTCCATTCGCTCTGTAGCTCCTTTCAGCATTTAGTGTGATTCATATAAATTATGCGTCCGTATAGCTCTCCGCCTGAGCTTTAAACATTTCAGCATAGCTTCCGTTCATACTCATAAGCTCTGAATGTGACCCCGACTCCTTTATTCTGCCGTCCTCAATTAAAAATATTCGATCTGCATCAACCGCAGACGATAAACGGTGTGAAATAAAAATCATGGTTTTTCCTTCACATGCCAGATACATCTGCTTATACATCTCATGCTCTGCAATCGGATCAAGCGCCGACGACGGTTCATCTAATATTACAACAGTGCTGTTTCGCGCATATACCGAAGCAATTGCAAGCTTTTGAGACTCTCCGCCGGAAAGAATAAGTCCGTCATCGTCAAACTCTCGTGTCATCCGTGTGTATATTCCTGCCGGAAGAGCCGAAATTTTATCCCATATTCCGGCACGGCGGAGACAATCCTCCACTATTTTATCGTCTCCCTCACGCATCGGACGTCCGAGAACATTCTCTGCTACCGTGAGAGCAAATTGTTTATAATCCTGAAAAACTACGCCGAAACTGCTCCGATAGCTCTCCAGGTTATACTCCCTTATATCTTTTCCGTTAAGTAAAATCCCCCCTGAACAGGGATCATAAAGGCGCATAAGAAGCTTTACAAGGGTTGTTTTTCCTGCTCCGTTAAATCCGACAATTGCTATTTTTTCTCCCTGCTTTATTTTCATATTCAAATCACGGAGAGTATCGTCTTCCGCTCCGGGATACCGGAACGTAACCCCGCGAAGTTCAATGTCTCCGGCGGATGCCCTCTCTCCGTCCTCATTTGCTCTTATCTTCTCTTCGCGCCACATAAAGTCACGATAATCCTGAAAATTATAGCATATATTGTGAATAAAGGACACCTGACTTCCGATATACTGGATATTATACGAGATTGATGAAATCGTATTCAGAACAACAAGGCAGTCACCGATCATTACAGTATTTGAAACCAGCGCACGGTATACCGTATATATCTGCGCGCCGGTGATGGAGAGTATGTTCGTGCCGAATGTTATTACAAACTGCATAAGAGCAAGCTTCATTCCCTTTGTGCGGACAAGATGCAGGTATTCCGAAATAGACTCTCTGAAACGCCTGAGCATAACTCGGTGAATGTTTGTAAGTCTAAGCTCTTTTGCAAATTCATTCTGATAAAACACACGCTGAGTATAATCCCTTTTTCGAACGATTTCTGAGCTTTCAACGTCGAACTCGCGCTTCTTCTTTGCAATTTTCTTTCTGAGCAAATTAAAAAATACGGGAAGAACCGCAAATATAAACAAAAACGGATCTATCGTTAAGGTAAGCCACGAGGAAAGACCGAGGTTTATTATCATTCCCGCAATATTTGAAATAGACCAGAATACCCATTCAATAGAGCCTACGCCTCCGGATACGGCTCTGCCGAAAAGAGCATACATTTCCGGACTTTCGTAATTAGAAATATCAGCCTCCGCAGCTTTTTTATACAGCATGCGGTTTACTCTTAAAACGCACTTTTGATCCAAAATAGGAAGTATATAAGTATAAAAAACATTTTCGAGCGTTGAAATTATTATCTGAAGAATCATCATTCCGACGACATACGTCATAAGCACAGAAGCACGCCTGCCGGTCTGCAAGCCGTTTACAACAAAGCTGAGAATATAGGTAAACGAAAAGAAGTTAATAACGTTGCCGAATATCGTCAGAGATAAAGTACCTGCAAATTTTTCAGGAAATAACTTAAGCATAAGCTTAAACGCGGCGCAATAATTTGCAAACATATGTATTTTCGGATCTTTCTCTTTTTTCTTCATATTGCTGTCCTTTCTTTTATTTATCTTTATCCTAAATTTTTACGTGTTTATTTTTTTAGATGATTCTATACACAATAAGCTCTGCACAAACTCAATAATCGTATTCCATGTGAATTTCAGACAAAATAAAATATTTTTCGACTTTAAAAAGCAAAGAACTATAGGCATAGCGAATGGCTACGCCTATAGTTCTATAATTCAGACTTTATTAATCCCTGTAATTTATAATAGTATATCATGACACTGCCTCAACTTTAACATTTGCGTACTATATTTTTTATGGGATACCAACTCATATGTTAATATTACCATACTATTATAAATTTGTCAATATTTATTTTACAGTATTATTGTATTTTATTTTACATAAATAATAAATACTACGGTCGGCAGCTGTTCCGGCTTAAAATTATACCTTTAAATTTATACTTTTATATGCTGCAGCCGTATATCTGATAATAAACATGTTTCATTAAGCATTTTTTCAAACATCTGTTCAAAAACCAAACATTTACCTAATCATATATTCGAGGCATGAGCGGAGTATGTACTGAAAATAACGTCCGCAAACTGAAAATATCCCTCTGCCTGAGGATGAACTGATTCTGACGGAAAATACTCGGTTTGTGGTGACCTCGGATTTACCGAAACGGCAACCGCACCATAATTATTCTCACTGTCGTGACATAAAGAAAGCGGGATAAAAAACAGCTTTTGATAATCCTTTAAAAGAGTATTAAGCCTGCTCATAAGATTAAATACTTTCATATCCTCTTCTAACTTATAGGCTCCTGAATTTAAAGCCGTGAATCCGTCTGATGCGGTCTGAAAACCTATACCGTTTTGATTCGACCTATACGGTATATATACTACATATATATGTATATTTGCATCATCCTGCCTTATATAATCCACAATGGTTTTAACGGCGGATGCGTTTTCTTCCGGATCAAGCGAGATTCCATTTGTCCCCAGAAACAGCTGAACTCCGTCGGGTGAGACTCCGCCAAGGGAATTCGTCACATAAAAATTCCAATCAAAATGTCCTACCGCAGGATTATAGAACGGATTTGCATATTTATAAGTATTTTCATCAGGAACCGTATCACCCGACTGATTGTATCTTGCTGCACTCCAGCCACTTCTTCCCTCGTGAAATCCTGTATGCGCAACTTCCTCCGAGTCTTTGAGATTAAACGCCCTTGTACCCACAAAGCTGACCTTTCCACCCGAAAGGTTCATAACCTCAGGCATCCACCGTTTTATATTTGTAAGACTGTCTCCGATAGGCACAACTTTATATTCTGATGAGAGAACAGAGACAATTTTCAAAGTCGAAGAGCCGCTCCAACGCATAATGTTTTCATTGTCATAAATTTCAAGCTCAAGGGTGTAAGTCCCGACATTATCGGAAAAACCAGTAACACTGAACTTGCGCTGCAAAGCTTTGCCGATCTGACACTTCCACTTAAAATGATAGTTCGAGGCATTCGGGCAAACCTGGCTGTTATAGATTTCAATCGTCCTGCCAACAGCAACACAAATTTCGCCGGGAAGAAAAGCTTTTATCTCCGTTACCGGCAGACAGCTTTTTTTTACACAAACATTTTTTTCATCATAGGCTGTATAAGATACAATGGATGTATCGGATGAAGGAAATATCATAATATCGCTCGCATTTGATAAAAATCCGAGATAAAAAGTAAATCTGACATAAGAGGCTCCGTCAGGCACCGTATATGTTCTCTGGTTTCCGACATTGCTGCCTGTTATATAAACTTTATTCTCATCATAAGCCTCCATATACCGTATATCAGCAAAAGATGTGTACTCGGCAAGATCTACTCTGACGCCCTGAGGCGTTTCAAACTGTACATGAAGGGTATCTCCGCCTTTGCATTTCATATAACCGGTAGCAAAATATACCGAATTCGGGCTTTCCTGTCCCTCGTAAACAAATATTTCTCTTGTAATACTGTCAGCGTCATAAATATTAAAAGAAGAACTTATATCAAGAAATGAATCGAACATTCCGCGGGCTTCAGTTGCGGCAGCGTCTGCATTCTCTGCCGCGGCTTCCGCAAGATCCGATTTTGCGTTTGCATTTTCCGCAGACGTATTAGCCGAAGACGCCGCAGTATTTGCTGACGCTGCCGCAGTATTCGCATTTTCCGCGGCAGTATTTGCTGACGCTGCGGCGCTGTTTGCCACAGACACAGCGTTATTTGCGCTTTCGGCAGCGCTTTCAGCGTTAGATGCCGATGCAGCTGCGCCTGATGCAGCATTATGCGCTTCGAGAGCCGCCGTATTTGCAAGCGTCGTAGCCGCCTTTGCATCGCTGATTGAAGACATTGTCACGCTTTTCAGTGATGCTGTACTGGTAACAAGCTCGTCAAGCAGTGTGAACTGATCAGTTCCCTCAGCTATACTGTCGTCAAATACACGGCCCGTCACAAGTATGGTAAAACAAGGTGATGTAATAAGCGTTCCGTCCGTACCGTAAATACGAATTTGACATTCTACCGTTCCCGTAGCCGCCACTGTCTGGGCTGTAATATCATACTGAATTTTACTGTTTTGTACTATGACAGTATCATTGTAAAGCACTGTCCCATCTGGTTTCAGCGCAGTAAAAGCAGCGTAGCAATCATCAGCGATAATATACGGCACCCCTCCGTCGGAAAGAGATATAACAATTCTCCGCGCCGTATCGTTCTGAGTTATCCGAATCGACGCCTGCGGCCTAGCGTCATGAATATCAAGGTTTATCCTATAAATTGAGCTGTTCATATGCTTCCTCCGTTTTATCAATAAGTATAAATAAGAAACTCAATTCTGCAAAATAAATTAAAGCAGTTTTCGCTCTTATTTCTCAAACGGATAATAACACAAAAAATACCGACAATAAAGCATACCCAAACAAAAACTTCCCGTATAATACGTATATATGCCCATGCTGCGTACTATTACAATCCTTTTTTAAAAACCGCAGTAAAGACATGAGACATATTAACAAAAAAATCTTTACCAAACATCTTGACAAATCCTGATTTTGATATAGTAAAAATAAATATTACCCGCATAGCGAGTAATATTTCATTTTAGGGCAAAGCCTTAATAATACTACTTCTAATACTTCTACGACTACTACTACAACTACAGCAACTGCGGCGGCGACGGCGCACAAGTACGCTTTTTATTTTTCTTCCAGTTCTCTCAATTTTATCAAAAAAAGACTTGACAGAAATCAAAAGCCGTAGTATAATAAAAAAAATATTTTTAAACTGTCGATTGAGGATAGTAATTAGCTTTAAACGAATAACAGAGAGCTGTCGGTCGGTGCGAGTACAGTAAACGCAAAGCTGATGAATGGACTCATGAGGGCGGGAAGAAAGGCATATTTAGCTGCCCAGTAATGCCCGACGGTTTTCTCCCGTTACAGAGAACAGGTGTATAAATGCGCCGAAAAGAGCATACATTTTTCGTATGAAAACAGGTGGTACCGCAGAAGTTTTTAAGCTTTTGTCCTGAAAATTCAGGACAAAGGCTTTTTGTTTTAGCTTGTCTCCGACGGCAGTCTTTATATACAGCAGCAGTAATGATACGAATATGTGCGAAACTTTTGACTGCACGCAAGTTTTACGGTCGCAAAGGAAAGGAATGATAATCATGAATTCAAAAGGAAGATTTGGAATTCACGGCGGACAATATATCCCCGAAACACTTATGAATGCCGTAAATGAGCTTGAATCGGCTTACATAAAATACAAAAATGATCCCGATTTTATAAATGAACTTAACTCCATGCTCAGTGACTACGCCGGCAGACCAAGCCGTCTTTATTATGCAAAACGCATGACGGAAGATTTAGGGGGCGCGAAAATTTATCTCAAGAGAGAAGATCTAAATCACACCGGTGCACATAAAATAAACAACGTTATAGGACAGATGCTTCTTGCCAAGCGTATGGGCAAAACACGCGTAATTGCCGAAACAGGAGCCGGACAGCATGGAGTAGCAACAGCAACGGTCGCCGCCATGATGGGCATGGAGTGTGAAATATTCATGGGACGTACAGACTGCGAAAGACAGGCGCTTAACGTATACCGAATGCGATTGCTCGGCGCAAAAGTACATCCCGTTGACAGCGGAACCGCGACGCTCAAGGACGCGGTTTCAGAAACATTCCGCGAATGGACGACGCGAATCGACGACACACATTACGTCCTCGGCTCGGTTATGGGACCTTATCCATTTCCGGAAATTGTCCGCGATTTTCAGGCAGTAATCAGCCGTGAAATCAAACAGCAACTTGCAGAGCGCGAGGGGCGGCTTCCGGACGCTGTAGTCGCATGCGTCGGCGGCGGTTCAAACGCCATTGGTGCGTTTTATCACTTTATAGACGATTCTTCTGTACGGCTTATAGGCTGTGAAGCGGCAGGGCGCGGTACAAACACAAAAGACACCGCGGCGACTATTACAACAGGAAGGTTAGGAATTTTTCACGGTATGAAATCGTATTTCTGCCAAGATGAGCACGGACAGATTGCGCCGGTGTATTCAATTTCCGCAGGACTTGACTATCCGGGAGTAGGTCCGGAGCATGCATATCTGTATGATTCCGGACGCGCCGAATATGTCGCGGTTACAGATGATGAAGCTGTCGCGGCCTTTGAATATCTTTCAAGAACAGAGGGAATTATTCCGGCGATAGAAAGCGCTCATGCAGTTTCATATGCTGCAAAGCTTGCTCCGACTATGAAAAAAGATCAGATAATTGTAATTAATATATCCGGGCGCGGAGACAAGGACTGCGCGGCAATCGCGCGTTATAGGGGGGAGAATCTTTATGAGTAATATTGCAAAAGCATTCGATCACGGAAAAGCGTTTATACCTTTTATCACCTGCGGAGATCCGTCTCTCGAAGTGACCGAAAAGCTTGTCCTGGAAATGGCAGATGCAGGAGCTGATCTCATTGAACTCGGAATTCCTTTTTCGGATCCTACCGCGGAGGGACCTGTTATCAGAAATGCAAACCTGCGCGCTCTTTCGGGCGGCGTTACCGTTTCGGAAATTTTTGAAATGGTAAAGCGTTTGAGACAGTCCGTGAAAGTTCCTATGGTGTTCATGACTTATGCTAACGTCGTCTTTTCATGCGGCCTGAAAAGTGATTCTTTAAATACAAATGTTTTCAAATCCGAGCCTCAAAACGGAAATTCTGAAATTTTTATTTCCAAATGCAGTGAGATTGGCATTGATGGTCTGATACTTCCCGATATACCTTTTGAGGAAAAAGAAGAATTTGATGGTCTCTGCAAAAAATATAGTCTTGATCTTATTTCAATGATAGCACCTACTTCCCATGAACGAATTTCCATGATTGCAGAAAAGGCCGACGGGTTTTTATACTGCGTCTCATCACTCGGCGTAACCGGAACCCGCTCATCTATCACGACAGACATAAATTCAATGATAAGGCTTGTTAAGAAAAGCAAAGATATTCCCTGTGCCGTAGGCTTCGGAATATCTACTCCTAAACAGGCCGCCGAAATGGCGGCAATGTCCGACGGCGTTATCGTCGGCTCGGCAATCGTAATGCTTTGTGAAAAATACGGTGCCGGATGCGTTCCCTATGTTGCTGACTATGTCAGAAGCATGAAACAGGCTATCTTGTCAGTCCATTAATAAAAATGCTTCAATGCGCATATAAACAGACATCACAAAAAAACAAACAAAGCACATTGTAAAGCAGGCAATATACATATTAAAACAAACAGAAATCATACAAACAAGAAATATACATACTAAAAACAAAGCACATCCAAAATAAGCAATATATATTACTACTAATAACAAAGTACACCCAAAATGAGCAAAACATGTACAAAGGCAAAACACACATAAAAATAAATCCGCCGCAGATAATTTTTTCACCTGCGGCGGATTATTTTTTAATCAGAATTTTCTCCACACCATTTTATTAACTACTCCGGTATATGACTGAATAATTTTAATTACCTTAGTCGATACGTTTTCCTCAACATAGTCGGGCACCGGTATTCCGTAATCTCCGTTTTCATTCATTTCTACCGCAGTATCAATGGCTTGAATAAGACTTTTTTCGTCTATTCCCGCAAGAACGAAGCATGCCTTGTCAAGCGCCTCGGGACGTTCGGTCGAGGTACGTATGCAAACGGCGGGAAACGGATTTCCAACCGATGTAAAGAAAGAGCTTTCCTCCGGCAGCGTACCACTGTCCGATACTACCGCAAATGCATTCATCTGGAGATTATTATAGTCATGAAATCCAAGCGGCTCATGTCTTATAACTCTTCTGTCAAGCTTAAATCCGCTTGACTCGATTCTTTTTCTTGAACGCGGATGACATGAATACAAAATCGGCATATCGTATTTTTCCGCAAGCTTATTAATAGCTCCGAAAAGAGATACAAAATTATTTTCGGTATCTATGTTTTCTTCCCTATGTGCAGACAAAAGTATGTATTTTTTCGGCTGTAAATTAAGCCGATCAAGTATATCACTCGATTTAATCGCATCGAGATTTTTGTGCAGTACCTCAGCCATCGGCGAACCGGTTACATATGTACGCTCTTTCGGCAGACCGCATTCGTGAAGATATTTTCTCGCATGTTCAGAATACGCTAAATTTACATCCGAAATTATATCTACAATACGGCGGTTCGTTTCCTCCGGCAGACACTCATCTTTACAGCGGTTTCCAGCCTCCATATGGAAAATAGGAATATGGAGACGTTTAGCCGCAATCGCTGAAAGGCATGAGTTTGTATCACCGAGAATCAAAAGGGCGTCAGGCCTGATCTCTGCCATAAGTTTATACGAACAGTTTATAATAGCGCCGACAGTCGCACCCAGATCATCACCGGCAGCATTCATATAAACCTCCGGATCTGCAAGTCCCAGATCACGGAAAAATATACCGTTCAGATTATAATCATAATTTTGTCCGGTATGTGCGAGTATACAGTCAAAATATCTGCGGCACTTATCAATAACAGCGGCCAAGCGAATAATTTCAGGCCGGGTTCCCACAATTATTAACAGTTTAAGCTTTCCGTTTTCCGCAAATTTTATATCCGAATAATCAAGCTTAATTCCCATTTTCATATGCCTTTCTTTGCTTAAATTAGACTTTTTCAGAATAAGTATCCGGCTTGTCAGGATCAAAGCATTCATTTGCCCACATAACGGTCACAAGATCGTCTTTATCCGAAAGATTAATGATATTATGAGTATATCCAGGCAGAATGTGAACGGATTCAATCTTTTCGCCGCTTACCTCAAATCTGAGAACTTCATCGCTTCCGATTTTCCGCTGTTCAATAACCCCGTGACCGGAAACAACAATGAATAACTCCCATTTCGAATTGTGCCAGTGATTTCCTTTTGTTACTCCCGGCTTTGATATATTAATACTGAACTGTCCGCATTTTTCAAAACGCATAAGTTCGGTAAAACTTCCTCGGAAATCACTATGTGTTGTAAGCGGAAATGCAACCTTCTCCGGCGGCAGGTATGACAAATACGTCGAATAGAGTTTCGCTGCAAAGCTGCCTTTCGGTATTTCCGGCATTACAAGAGTGTCTGGCTGTTTACTAAACAAAGTTAACAGATCGACTATTTCGCCAAGCGTAACATGATGTGTAACCGGCGCGGCACAGAATTTTCCGTCAGGCTGAAGTATTGTTTCTATTCCATCAAAAACGCAGTGATGCTCTTTTCCCTCAAGCGCGGAAATCATTTCGTCAACAAGATCGTCAATATATAACAGTTCGAGCTTAGCCGAACGGTCACTTACGGTTATCGGAAGACCGCACGCAATGTTATTGCAGAATGTGGCAACTGCGCTGTTATAATTAGGTCTGCACCATTTTCCGAAAAGATTCGGAAACCTGTAAACAAGAACCTTTGCGCCTGTTCTTTCGGAATAGTTAAAGAACAGATCCTCTCCCGCCTTTTTGCTCTTTCCGTAATCTCCGTCTGCATAGCGCCCGACAAGCGTAGCCTGAATCGAAGAGGAAAGCATTACCGGACAGGTGTTTTTATGCTTTTCAAGAGTTTTCAAAAGAGTTCCGGCAAAACCAAAATTTCCATTCATAAATTCTTCATTGTTTTCAGGGCGATTAACTCCTGCAAGATTATACACAAAGTCCGCCTCTGCACAGTAACGGTCAAGCTCTTCCGGCTCTGAATCTAAATCATATGTAAAAATATCATCAATTGTCAATCCGGGATGCGTTTTATCCTTTCCATCTTTGATATTGGAAAATGTGGCGGTAAGGTTTTTACCGACAAATCCATTTGCTCCTGTTACAAGTATTTTCATATTTTTTTATCTTCCGTTCTTCACCAGCACTCGGCATAAATTTTACTTTTCTAATATATCTGCTATTCTCTTACAAGCCATTCCGTCGCCGTACGGATTGCTTGCGTGCGCCATCGCTTCATAAGCGTCCTTGTCTTCAAGCAGCAGCTTAAAGTTTTCATATATTATATTTTCATCCGTCCCTACAAGCTTAAGCGTACCAGCTTTAATGCCCTCCGGACGCTCGGTCGTATCACGCATAACAAGAACAGGCTTCCCAAGAGAAGGCGCTTCCTCCTGAATTCCGCCTGAATCGGTAAGAATCATATAACTCTTTGCCATAATATTATGGCAGTCAAGAACTTCAAGAGGCTCTATTATATGAATTCTGTCAACCTCCCCAAGCTCTTCCTCCGCGGCTTTTCTAACAACAGGATTCATGTGAATCGGATATAACGCCTTAACATCTGGATGTTCATTCATAACTCTTCTTATAGCCCGGAACATATTATGCATCGGCTCTCCGAGATTTTCCCGCCGATGGGCTGTTATAAGAATTAAACGGCTGCCGCTCGCCCATTCAAGCTCAGGATGCTCATAATCTTCCCGTACAGTTGTTTTCAAAGCGTCAATCGCTGTATTTCCGGTTACATAAATTGTCTCCGGGTCTTTTCCTTCGTTCAGAAGATTCTGTTTTGAAAGTTCAGTAGGAGAAAAATTGTATTTCGCAATTATTCCTACAGCCTGACGGTTAAATTCCTCCGGATACGGCGAGTAAATATTATATGTTCGCAGCCCAGCCTCTACATGTCCGACCGGAATCTGCATGTAAAAACATGCAAGCGCCGTTGCAAAGGTTGTCGATGTGTCCCCATGAACAAGAACGACATCCGGTCTGACATCCTCAAGGACTTCCTTAATTCTTCCGAGAATACCTGACGTTATATCGAATAATGTCTGTCCCTGCTTCATAATTGATAGGTCAAAATTTGGTACTACCCCAAACGCCTCAAGTACCTGATCCAGCATCTGCCGGTGCTGACCGGTTACACATACAATCGTTTCAATGTTTTTTCTCGTTTTAAGCTCATTTACAAGCGGACACATTTTAATCGCTTCAGGTCTGGTCCCAAAGACAAGCATTACTTTTTTCATTTTGATCTATATCCTTCGTAATTTAAGGACATCCTTTCCCCCTCAAGTTATATGTATAATATGTTCGCCTCACCCGAAAGAAATCTAATACACAACATTTTATACCTAATAAAACAATGCATTGTTAAAAACAAGTTTGGCATTACTTTTCTAACTGCCTGTATAACTAATCGTTAATATTATATCTCTTAAATACGAAGATGTCAAGCTTGCAATTTTATTGTCTTATAATATCACTACAGCACACAATCTTCATTCTAATGAATTAGAGTTATGTGCTGTAATAATAAGACTCAATAAAAATAAACATTATTGCTTTGCAAATATTTGTTATCGCTCTTATTTACTATTAATAAACGTTTTAATTAATATGTATGATAGCAATCTCTCGAAAATTTTATTACTATCGTTTTTGACAATAGATGCAAAGCATTAGATAAAACATATGCTTAATTAAATATTTTATAAATCAGATTCAGACATCATTTTTTTAATTAAGCCAGGGCTTTCTATCACTTGACTTCCAAAAAATTGTTTAATTCTATATATAAGATTACCGA
>CDYR01031319.1_pt1 | contig 18024 bp, 10 predicted proteins | sample 557691 | NCBI WGS metagenome assembly CDYR01 (sample SAMEA3182103, study PRJEB8094) | gut metagenome | biome: human; feature: gut; material: Stool; isolation source: human stools | place: Canada | collected 2013-02-19 | reverse complement strand
TCCGGTTTTCCATATCCTAACAAGAGTACCGGTCTTCCCTCCGGCGGTGTGTGAATATAATGCTCTCTGATACCCATAAGGCGGATTCCGCACTCTGCGGCTTTTTTACAGATTTCTTCCTCTGTAAGCGTTGTATTCACCTGCACAAGCACATGCAGTCCTGCGTTATCCCCTGCAATATTCTCCACCCAGTTTTTTTTCTTCAATTCGCCAACTAAAAAATCATGCTTGTTTTTATAAATTCCACGCATTTTATTTAAATGTCTGCCAAAGTATCCTCCCCGGATGAATTCCCTCAATACTTCCTGCTGAATCTTCGAAACGGTTGTGGAATAGAAGCTGCATGATTCCTGATATTTTTTTAACAAATGCAGCGGAAGAACCATGTAGCTGATTCGCAGGGACGGCGCAATACTTTTTGAAAAAGTACCCAGATATATCACCTTTTCCTCGTGATCGATACTCTGCAGTGACGGGATCGGCTTTCCTTTATAACGGTACTCACTGTCATGATCATCCTCGATCAGATATCTGCCTTCTTTCTCCGATGCCCATTTCAAAAGTTCCAGCCGCTGTTTTAAAGGCATGACTGTTCCCAAAGGAAACTGGTGTGATGGCATAACATATAAGATATCTGCATTTTCCCTGCGCACTGCCTCGATCGGCATGCTCCCCTGCTCTGCCGGAATATTTTTCACCAGATACCCCATATTGGAAAAAGTGCGGTACGCCTGCAGATAAGTCGGATCATCCATCAGTACGGTCTTCTTTTCTCCTAACACCTGCGCAAGCAGAAGTTCTAAATATTCATTACCTGCGCCGATTATGATCTGTTCTGCGGCACAATTCACACCTCTTGCCTGATGAAGATAATCTGCAATTGCCATGCGCAGTTCGTGATCTCCCTGTCCATCTCCCGACAAAAGAATTTCTTCCCTGTCATCAAGCAGGACATTTTTATGCAGTTTCCGCCAGACATTGTACGGAAAATTCTGCGTATCGATCGTGTAAGGGGAAAAATCAATTTCCTTCTGTTTTGAAGATCCTGCTCCATGTTTTATCTCAGTTTTCCATCCCGGCTGCCAGTCCTGCCCTGCCTGCAGTTTTTCCTGCATATGGTTCCGCTGTTCTAACTGATACAGCGCCTCAATATCGCAGACAAAATATCCCCGGTATGGTTCCGCCTCAATATACCCTTCTGCCAAAAGCTGATCGTATGCCAGTTCCACAGTGCTGCGGCTCACGGACAGATTTTTTGCCAATAAACGGGTTGACGGTAATTTTTCCCCTTTGGAAATCTTACCGTCAACGATCTCATTTTTTATATATTCATATATTTTTTCATAAAGGGGTGCTTTCGCACCCCCCTGCAGATCAATCATAATCTCGTTCATTGCAATCCTCTTACTCTTTGCCAATTCTGATGTCTGATCTTCCCCTGCCGCCTTTTACGCTTTGGAATCCTTAATTTCCCGGATGATCTCCTCTTTCAGATCGAATGCACGATCCTTCATCTTCTTAGAAGCAGAGCTTGTAGACAAGATCCTGGAAATACATTTGGACGCAGTATCGTAACGTTTGAAATGCTTTGACATAACAGCTAACAGGTAATCTACTGTTGTCTGATCCATGCCGCACATTGGAAACATCTCAGTTGATACTGCTTTTAAAAAGCCTTCATAAGCCTGATTATAAAATGCCTCCTGCTGCTCCAGACACTCCCTGCGTTCCTGTTCCAGCGAAGCATCCTTCTCATCCATGCCCTCTAACTTTCCACGATAGAGCCATGAAATCTTAAGACAGGTATATGCCTTCTCACTTGCTTTTCCTTTTTTTACCAGAGTATTAAACAGTGCGAGTTTGTAACGGTTAATTGCCGTATCATAATCATATACCGCCGGTTCTTCACCAGTCGGCTTAAAATTTGCACATATTTTCTCTTTGATCAGTTTGATCTGGACCGATGACAGATGTTCAAAGTAGCGGTTCATTGCTGTATAACCGCAGTTTGGACATGATGCAACATCATATTTTAAAGTATCAATATACATAAATCTTGGTCTCAGATCAAAATCCGGTTCGAGACGTTTCACTCTTCCGTTTTTGATCATTTTTGTTTTGAACACTTTATCGCACACAGTGCAGCGCACTGATTTTTCTAACAGAAATGATTCCTCAGAAGGTATTTCTTCTTTTGCCTCTCCCTGCTCTGTTGATGCATTGGTCCTTTTTTCTTCTTCAAACAGATTTTCTGTACCCTCTGTCTTCAGACCGAACTTTTCTAGTCCCTTGAATAAATTCATATACGTTCCTCCAATATTGACTGCTTTTCTTGATCGTAAATTAGTTATTTGACGGTAATTTAAATGAACTCTTCAGCGAAACGATCCTGTTAAATACGAGATGTTCCGGTGTAGAATCTTTTGCATCTACACAGAAGAATCCCTGACGCACAAACTGGAAGCTGTCATAAGCCTTTGCGTCTGCAAGATTCTCCTCTACATAACAGTCCTTTAATACTGTCAGTGAGTTTGGATTCAGGTTCAGGCTTCCGTCCTCATTGTATACACCCTTCTCTTCATCCACAATATTTTCATACAACCGGATCTCTGCTTTTACATTCTTCTCAGCAGATACCCACTGGATCGTTCCTTTTACTTTACGTCCATCCGGGCTGTTTCCTCCGCGGGAAGCCGGATCGTAGGTACAGTGGATCTCTGTCACTTTACCGTTCTCATCTTTCACGAAGCTGTTGCATGTTACAAAGTATGCATTCATAAGACGGACTTCATTTCCCGGGAACATACGGAAGTATTTCTTTGGTGGTTCTTCCATAAAGTCCTCACGGTCGATGTAAATTTCCCTTCCAAATGGAACTTTTCTGCTTCCAAGTTCTTCATTTTCAAGGTTATTCACAACATCCAGATATTCAATCTGTCCTTCCGGATAGTTATCAATGACTACTTTGACCGGATCAAGGATTGCCATCATACGTGGTTTCTTTAATTTCAAATCCTCACGGATACAGTACTCGAGCATTGCATAATCGACAGAACTGTTTGCTTTGGAGATTCCGCAAAGATCTACGAACATCTTAATGGATTCCGGTGTAAATCCTCTTCTTCTGAGCGCTGCGATCGAAACCAGACGAGGATCATCCCATCCGTCAACGATGTCTTCTTCTACCAGACGTTTGATGTAACGTTTTCCGGTTACTACATTTGTGAGGTATAATTTTGCAAACTCAATCTGTCTTGGCGGCATCTCATCCTTATTTGGGATCATATCTTTGCCAACTTCTTCCACTACCCAGTTATATAATGGTCTGTGGTCTTCGAACTCCAGAGTACAGATAGAATGGGTAATTCCCTCGATCGCATCCTCGATTGGATGTGCATAGTCATACATTGGATAGATGCACCATTTGTCGCCTGTTCTGTGGTGTGTCATATGTGCCACACGATAGATAACCGGATCTCTCATATTAATATTGGAAGATGCCATGTCGATCCTTGCACGGAGTACTTTTTCTCCATCGGCGAACTTACCATTCTTCATATCTTCAAATAATGCCAGATTCTCTTCTACAGAACGTGTGCTGTATGGATCTTCTTTTCCCGGTTCTGTCAAAGTTCCTCTGTATTCACGGATCTGTTCTGCGGAAAGGTCTGATACGTAAGCTTTTCCCTTTTTGATCAGCTTTACAGCTCCTTCATACATCTGTTCGAAATAATCCGATGCAAAGAACAGTCTTCCCTCCCAGTCAGCGCCAAGCCATTCAATATCAGACTGGATCGCCTCTACAAATTCTGTTTTCTCCTTGGTCGGGTTTGTATCATCAAATCGAAGATTGAACTTTCCGCCGTACTTCTGTGCCAGCCCGTAGTTTAAAAGAATGGACTTTGCATGTCCAATATGAAGGTAACCGTTTGGTTCCGGTGGGAATCTGGTATGAACCTCATGGCAGTATCCCTCCTCGATATCTTTATCAATCATCTGCTCAATAAAATTCTTAGAGACAGTCTCGTTTTCCATAATTTCCTCCTTGTTTTTCAAAAATGAAGTCTATCTAACATATTACATGATGTATGATTCAGACGCAAGCATAAAATCGCTCGGCATTCTTTATTATAGCATACTTTTCACTGTTTTCCAGCTATTTACAAAACAAAAAAGAAGCGGCTGCACTCAAGCAGCTTCGCTTCCTTTTCATGCCTTTTACCGGTCTTCCCTGAAATATGCCTCTCCAAGGCTTGCCGGCGGCTGATTTTCCTGTTTATTTCTCTTACTTGTGATGATCAGGACGATAATTGTCACAACATACGGAAGCATTTTTACAAGCTCCTGTGTTGCCCTATTCAATCCCGGAAGATAGATATATAAAATATATAATCCACCAAACACAAAAGATCCCCAGATCGCATGATCCGGATTCCACAATGCCAGGATTACAAGTGCGATTGCAAGCCATCCTCTGTCACCGAATCCATTGTTCGACCAGGTACCACCCAGATATTCCATAACAAAATAAAGTCCGCCAAGACCTGCGATTGCTGCGCCGGTCACTGTGGCAGCATATTTGTACTTTGAGACATTGATACCTGCTGCATCCGCTGTTGCCGGGCTTTCGCCGACCGCTCTTAAGTTCAGTCCTTTTCTTGTTTTCTTTAAAAAGTAAGTCATGACAACCGCCACGATAACGGACAGATATGTCAGGAATCCATAAGAAAAGAAAAGTGTTCCGATCACCGGGATCTTTGAGAGTCCCGGAATAGTGGCACGGTATGCAGCCGCCGTTGTCTGAACGGAAATCTGTCCGACACCTCCAGCCAGCTTGGAAATGGAACCACCGAAGAAGTTACCAAATCCAACACCAAATGTCGTAAGTGCAAGTCCCACCACATTCTGGTTCGCTCTGAGTGTGATTGTCAGGAAACTGTAGATCAATCCGCCCAGGGCAGATGCGATCAGGGAACACAGCAGTGAAACCAGCACCCCGATGGCTCCGTTTGGCGTCTCTGTACTTTTTTCATAAAAGAAAGCACCCATAAGTCCTGCGATACCACCCATGTACATAATTCCCGGAATTCCGAGGTTTAAGTTACCGGATTTTTCTGTGACGATCTCTCCGGATGCACCAAATAAAATAGCGACTCCCTGTCCGATTGCCTTCTGGATAAACGTCAGTAATAATGTCATTCTATTTCTCTCCTTTCTTACGGAACTCTAATTTGTAGTTAATAAAGAATTCACATCCGATCAGGAAAAATAATAAAATACCTGTAATAATATCTGATGCATTTTCATTCAGACCAAACTGCGATGCCACCTGGATCGATCCCTGCTGCATAAATACAAGGAATCCGGAAACAAGGATCATCGCAAGCGGATTAAACTTTGACATCCATGCAACAATGATCGCAGTAAATCCCCGTCCACCTGCTGTACTTGTCGAGATGGTATGGCTCGCACCGCTGACGATCACTGCACCGGCAATTCCACAGATCGCACCGGAGATCATCATTGTACGGATAATGACCTTCTTCACATCGATTCCTGCATATCTTGCAGTATTCTGGCTTTCTCCGACAACCGAGATCTCATATCCCTGTTTGGAATATTTCATATAAACATAAACTACTAATGTAATTGCTAAAACAATGATAACATTTAATGTATATGCATTGCCAAAAATTGTTGGAAACCATCCACCTTTTGTTGCTGCATTGATAATACCAACGGTATTAGAACCAGACGGATTCTCCCAGAATACAATACAGAACGTTACGATCTGCATTGCGACATAATTCAGCATTAAAGTAAATAAAGTCTCATTGGTATTAAAATATGCTTTAAAAATGGCAGGGATCACACCCCAGATCAGTCCGGCCAGACCACTGACAACAAAAATCACGATCAGCAGTAACCAGTTTGGCATTTTATCGCCAAAGTAGATCATCATTGCCGCTGCCGCTGTACCGCCCATTAAAATCTGTCCTTCTGCACCGATGTTCCAGAATTTCATTTTAAATGCAGGGGTAAGACCAATTGCAATACATAAAAGCACCATCATTTCACGGATAGTCACCCAGATCCTCCGGTTGCTTCCAACTGCTCCATCAATAATTCCAAGATACACTTCGATCGGATTCTGTTTTGTGACTGCCACGATCACAAGTGCCGCTACTACCAGTGACAATGCAACTGCGATCAGTCGGATCGCCCACGCCTTTCCCACACTGATATGGTCTCTCTTCACCATACGTGCAAAAGGTTCTTTCTTCGAAATCACGTTTTCCTTACTCATTCTTATCCTCCGTCAAACCAGTCATCATCAGTCCCAGTTTTTCCTTCGTTGTGGTACGCGCATCCACGATACCCGCAACTTTTCCACTGTTCAATACTAAAATCTTATCACAAAGTTCTAGCAGGACATCCAGATCCTCACCTACACAGATGACTGCAACTCCTTTTTTCTTCTGGTCATTCAACAGATTGTAAATCGTGTATGATGAATTGATGTCAAGTCCTCTGACCGGATACGCAACCATCAGCACAGTCGGATTGCTTGCGATCTCACGGCCGACAAGGATTTTCTGTACATTACCGCCGGAAAGCCTGCTGACCGGAGTATCCACACCCGGTGTCACAACATCTAATTTCTCCACAATATCTTCTGCAAGTTTCTTTGGAGATTTACGGTCGGCAAAGAAATGTCTGCCTTCCTTATAGCTTCGGATCATCATATTATCTGTCAGATCCATAGAACCAACAAGTCCCATTCCAAGACGGTCTTCCGGCACAAACGATAACGTGATACCAAGATTTTTAATATCCTCCGCCTTCATCTCAGAGATTTTTTCTGTCGTACCCTCCGGGGAAAAATAAAGAATCTCGCCGCTCTCGATCGGCTGAAGTCCTGCAACGGACTCTAATAATTCTTTCTGTCCGCTTCCTGAAATTCCTGCCACACCAAGGATTTCCCCACTGTAGGCGGTGAAGGAAGCCTCTGTCAGAACCTTAAGTCCCTCCTTGTTCCTACACGTAATGCCACGCATCTCAATACGTTTTTCTGCTCCTACAGGCTCAGTACGGTTGATATCCAGTTTTACTTTCTCGCCGACCATCATCTCTGTGAGTGATTCTACAGTTGCCTTCGCCGTCTCTACCGTATCAATATATTTTCCTTTTCGAAGCACTGCGACACGGTCAGAAAGTTCCAATACTTCATTTAATTTATGTGTGATGATAATAATGGATTTTCCTGCTTTCCTCATGTTCCTGAGGACTGCAAATAATTTTTCAGTCTCCTGCGGTGTCAATACGGCTGTCGGTTCATCGAGGATCAGAATGTCTGCCCCGCGGTAAAGTACTTTTACGATCTCTACGGTCTGTTTCTGTGAGACAGACATGTCATAAATTTTCTGGGACGGATTGAGGTCAAATCCATACTGTTCTGTCAGTTCCCTGATTTCTTTCTCTACCTGTTTCATATTCAGTTTTTCTTTTCCAGGCAGACCTAAAATAATATTCTCGGCGGCTGTCAAAATATTGATCAGCTTGAAATGCTGATGAATCATTCCAATACCGAGTGCGAAGGAATCTTTTGGGGAGCGGATGGTCACTTCTTTTCCATCCACATAAACTTCTCCTTCGTCCGGGAAGTAAATTCCGGAAAGCATGTTCATCAACGTAGTCTTTCCACTACCATTCTCTCCTAAAATCGAAAGAATTTCACCTTTCCTGACGGTCAGATTCACGTTATCGTTCGCAATCACGTCACCGAAACGTTTGGTTACACCTTTCAGTTCAATAGCGTTTCCTGTTTCCACAAGTAATCCTCCTAAATACGAAAATCCTTTCAATCTGTATCTTGAAAGGATTTATCTGTTTTCTTCCAATATTTCTATCATTGCAGAGCACAGAAACCATCTGTGCCCTGCCGGTTTATCTTAAAAATTAGTTTGCCTGAGATGTGATGCCATCAATGATAATATCAAAGGATGGTGCAGATGCCAATTCAGATTCATGATAATAACCGTCTGAAACGTAATCAGCATATTTTGCGTAATCTCCGCCTTCTGCGATCAGGTCTTCTAAGGAAGATCCGTTTACTGTAAATGTAGATGTATCAAATACATGAAGAGAACCATCTTTTAATGCTGCTTCTACTTCTTCTACTTTTGCGTCTGTTCCTTCTGCTGCAACAGCCTCATTGACCGGAGTGATTCTGACTGCATCCTCAGAGAATCCTTTGCACCAGTCTGTGTCGATTGCTTTTCCATCTAATACGCACTGTACAGCGTAAGTATAATATACACCCCAGTTATTTGTAGGAGATGTCAATGCTGCGTCCGGAGCAACAGATGTCATATCTACGTTGTAACCAACACAAGGAACACCTGCTGTCTCACATGCTGATGGAGCACCTGTTGTATCGGCATGCTGGCTGATCAGTACACAGTTATCTGCGATCAGCTGATTTGCAACTTCGCCCTCTGCTGTCATATCTGCCCAGCTGTTTGTATACTGAACTTCCATTGTAACAGATTCACATACGCTCTTAGCACCTAAGTAGAAAGATGTGAATCCTGAAATAACCTCTGCATATGGGAATGCACCTACATAACCGATTTTTGCCTGGTCTGCTGTGATATCACCATTCTCGATCATCTCATTTAATTTCATACCTGCAACAACACCGGATACATAACGTGCTTCATAAATTGCATCGAAGTAGTTGTGCATGTTAGAAAGTCCGGAACTTGCTGCCTGATATCCTGTTGCATGACAGAACTGAATGTCCGGATACTCCTGTGCTGCCTGTAAAATGTATGTCTCATGTCCAAAACTTGTTGCAAAAATAATATTACATCCCTGATCTGCAAGGTCTACTGCTGCATCATAGCAGGACTCATCCTCCGGGATTGTTGTCTTCTCAATAATCTGGTCATCTGATAAACCAAGGTTTGCTGCCATCTCATCAATACCTGCCATATGAGCTGCTGTATATCCCTCGTTCTCATCACCGATATAAATAACACCGACTTTGATATCTGCTGCGGAAGCTGCTGCCTGTGTGCCATCTGTACCAGCCTCTGTAGAAGCTGCTGCAGAATTATCTGCTGCACTGCTGTTGTCTGCTGTGTCTCCACATCCTGCCACCATACCGACAGTCATTCCCATTGCCAATAAAATACTTAATGCCTTTTTCATATAATCCTCCTTGTTTTGCATTAGAAAAACTAATCTCAAAATACAAAAGTCAATTTAGCATAGCAATTTTTTATCGTCAATATGATTTGTATGGTAATTTTCAAAAAAACGTCAATTTTTGCAAAAAATTTTTTATTGATAAGATGAACTAATACAGGAGATATTTTTAACTAATAAAAAATACAGTCTTTCTCCGTCATTTGGAAAAAGACTGTATCTTTATTCTTATACTCTTCTAATGTGCTGATGTGTAAACAGGTGATCCTGACAATACTCATAATTGCCCTCGCACTTCGAACAGAAACGGAACTGTAAGTTCGGATCATCCAGCTCTGTCCGTCCGCAGACCGCACATTTGTGTTTTGCAATACCGGAACCAGGTCGCGGCTCTCTCATCTGCGCCCTAAACTGCTGCCTGCGATGCACCTCATGTGGGGTATACCGGCTCAGATTCCTCGTGGACAGGAAGAAAATGAGGTAATTTAACAGTGACATCACAATGCATAACAGCATAATCCCTGCATACCATAATGCAGTGGATGCAGACTGTGTATATGCATAAATCGCATGATAGGTATCCCACACGCTGAAGATCATGATCACAACATATACGGCTGCCATCCATTTCATTTTTATCGGAATGATAAAGTACAGTAACACCTGCATATCCGGATATAAGGTCGCAAATGCAAGGAATATAGACATATTGATATAGGAAGTACTGATCATCTGTCCCATCATTGTGCTTGCAGTGTGGGCAAAACTGCCACCCATAAACAGATAGATCAGACCATACGCCAAAAGGCTTCCCACTTCAGTCAGCAGGATTCCGCCGATGATATAGGCATTAAAACGGAAAGTTCCCCACGCGCGCTCCAACGCAGTTCCAAGCTGATAATAAAACATCATCATGATCAACAGAAAAATGATATTGCTGTCTGTCGGCATTAAAATCCATGTGATAAGTCTCCAGATCTGTCCGTGTAAAATGTAATAAGGCTGGAAATTCAAGAATCCCAATATATTCGGTGCCACCATGTTCAATACAAATCCAACGGAATATGCTCCGATCAGATACACGATCAGATTCGGTACCGCATATCTTCCAAATTTACGCTCCAGTTTATTTAACCAGTTCATATTGCTGCTCCTTTTTTTCAAATACTCTTTGGACTGTCTTCTTTTTCAAACAATCTAGCTAAAGTATATCTATGCAGGAAACCTTTGTCAATCAGCGCTAAATTTCTTCATAAAAAGTTTAGATTTTTCAGATTATTTTGTCATTGTTTTTTGTTTTTTCCTGTCGTATAATGTACATTGCTTGGTTTTTGAGCACATATATATAATAGGAAGAAATAGTGAACATAGACTATTGATAGATTTGATTTACAAGAGATAATTTGGAGGAAAGATATGAGTAACAATACACTTCATAAACTTGGTATTGATATTGGTTCCACGACAGTCAAAGTAGCTGTGCTGGATGAGAATGACAACCTGTTATTCTCCGATTACGAGAGACATTTCGCCAATATCCGTGAAACTCTCTCCCTGCTGGTGGAAAAAGCTTATAAACAGCTTGGGGATATGCAGATTGCCCCGATGATCACCGGTTCCGGTGGTCTTACCCTTGCAAAACATTTAGACGTGCCGTTTGTCCAGGAGGTCATCTCCGTATCCACTGCTTTACAGCACTATGCACCACAGACCGATGTTGCCATCGAGCTTGGCGGTGAGGATGCGAAGATCATTTATTTCGAGGGCGGTAATGTGGAACAGCGTATGAACGGTATCTGTGCCGGTGGTACAGGTTCTTTTATCGACCAGATGGCATCCCTCATCCAGACAGATGCGACCGGACTGAACGAATACGCAAAGAATTATAAGGCAATTTATCCGATCGCCGCCAGATGCGGTGTATTTGCCAAGACAGATATCCAGCCTCTGATCAACGAAGGTGCAACCAGGGAAGACTTATCCGCTTCCATTTTCCAGGCAGTTGTCAACCAGACGATCAGCGGTCTTGCCTGCGGCAAACCGATCCGTGGACACGTTGCTTTCTTAGGAGGTCCCCTGCACTTTTTATCCGAGTTAAAGGCTGCGTTCATCCGTACCTTAAACTTAGACGAGGAGCATGCGATCACTCCTTTGAATTCCCATCTTTTTGCAGCGATCGGTTCTGCACTGAACTATAAAGAGGACAAAGTAACTACTTTAGCAGGATTACATACAAAACTTCAGTCCGATATCCATATGGAATTTGAAGTTGCAAGACTTGATCCTTTATTCAAAGATCAGGCAGAATACGATGCTTTCCGCACACGCCACGACGGACATCATGTAAAGTCCGCAGATCTGGCTTCTTACGAAGGAAACTGCTACCTTGGTATCGATGCAGGTTCCACCACAACGAAAGTTGCCCTGATCGGTGAGGATGGTTCTCTGCTGTACTCCTTCTACAGCAATAACAACGGAAGCCCGCTCTCTACTGCGATCCGTGCGATCAAAGATATTTATTCCAAACTGCCGGAAAAGGCACACATTGTACACTCCTGCTCCACCGGATATGGTGAGGCGTTACAGAAGGCTGCTCTGAAATTAGATGACGGCGAAGTAGAAACTGTCGCACATTTTTATGCCGCAGCATTCTTTGATCCGGAAGTTGACTGTATCCTCGACATTGGTGGTCAGGATATGAAATGCATTAAGATCAAAAACCAGACCGTTGACAGTGTCCAGTTAAATGAAGCCTGTTCTTCCGGTTGTGGTTCTTTCATTGAGACATTCGCAAAATCACTAAATTTCTCTGTACAGGACTTTGCCAGAGAAGCCCTTTTTGCGAAAAACCCGATCGATCTTGGAACCCGCTGTACAGTATTCATGAACTCGAAAGTAAAACAGGCGCAGAAAGAGGGCGCATCCGTCGCTGATATTTCTGCCGGTCTTGCCTACTCAGTCATCAAGAATGCTCTATATAAGGTAATCAAGCTTTCCGATGCAAAAGATCTTGGTCAGAACATTGTGGTACAGGGTGGAACGTTCTACAACGATGCCGTTTTACGAAGTTTTGAAAAAATTGCCGGTGTCCAGTGTATCCGTCCGGATATTGCCGGTATCATGGGAGCTTTCGGCGCTGCCCTGATCGCAAGGGAACGCCATGAGGAAGGTTATCAGACCTCCATGCTCTCCATCGACGAGATCAATGCACTGACTTTTGACACGAAGCTTGCAAGATGTCAGGGATGTACGAACCACTGTCTCTTAACCATCAACCGCTTCTCCGGCAACCGTCAGTATATTACCGGCAACCGCTGTGAGCGTGGTCTTGGAAAAGAGAAGAACAAAGACAACATTCCAAACCTTTTTGAATATAAGAACAAACGTATTTTTGACTATGAACCATTAAGTGCAGAGGAAGCAGCCCGCGGTACCGTCGGCATCCCACGTGTATTAAATATGTATGAGAACTACCCATTCTGGGCAGTCTTTTTCAAAAAACTAGGTTTCTCCGTGGTACTCTCTCCGTCCTCCACACGTAAGATTTACGAGCTTGGTATCGATTCGATCCCATCCGAATCCGAATGTTACCCTGCAAAACTTGCACACGGACATGTGACCTGGCTGATCCATCAGAATGTGGATTTCATTTTCTACCCGTGTATCCCATACGAGAGAAATGAGTTCCCGGATTCTAACAACCACTACAACTGCCCGATCGTTACTTCTTACGCAGAGAATATTAAAAACAATGTGGATGAGATCACTTCCGGTCAGGTGAAGTTCTTAAATCCATTTATGGCATTCACAAATGAGGACACCTTATCCTCCCAGCTCATCAAGGTATTTGGTTCTTCTGAATTCGGCATTTCCGAAGCGGAGATCCGTGATGCAGTTTCCGAAGGCTGGAAGGAATTAGCTGTTATCCGCATGGAAATGCAGAAAAAAGGTGAAGAAGTATTAAAATATATGGAAGAGACCGGAAGACGCGGTATCGTTCTCGCCGGACGTCCATACCACGTTGACCCGGAGATCAACCACGGTATTCCGGAGCTTATCACTTCTTATGGAATCGCCGTTTTAACAGAAGACTCTGTCTCCCATCTGCATCAGCCGGAGCGTCCGTTGATCGTTATGGATCAGTGGATGTACCACTCCCGCCTGTATGCGGCTGCAAACTTTGTAAAGACAAGAGATGACTTAGACCTGATCCAGTTGAACTCCTTCGGATGTGGTCTTGACGCCGTTACCACCGATCAGGTCAACGATATTCTGACCAGATCAGGCAAAATCTACACCTGTCTGAAGATTGATGAGGTCAACAACTTAGGTGCTGCCAGAATCCGTATCCGTTCACTGATCGCAGCGATCCGCGTCCGCGAGAAAAAGCAGACCAAAAGAACGATCGTGCCTGCAAGTTATGAGCGTGTGGTATTTACGAAGGAGATGCGTGAAAACTACACGATTCTCTGCCCGCAGATGTCACCGATCCATTTTGAATTATTAGAGCCGGCTTTCAATGCTGCCGGATACAATCTGGTCGTACCGGATGTTCCTGCAAGGGAATGTGTCGATGTCGGATTAAAATTCGTCAATAACGATGCCTGTTATCCGTCCCTGATCGTTGTCGGCCAGTTGATGGCTGCCGTAAAATCCGGCAAATACGATATGAATAAGACTGCGATCTTAATCTCCCAGACCGGTGGCGGATGCCGTGCAAGTAACTACATCGGATTCATCCGCCGTGCTCTGGAAAAGGCTGGCTACCCGAATGTTCCGGTTATCTCCATCAACTTGAGCGGTTTAGAGAGCAACCCGGGATTCACTTTCACTCCAAAGCTTATCCAGCACGGACTTTACGCTCTGGAATTTGGTGATATTTTCCTTCGCTGTTTATACGCCACAAGACCTTATGAAGCAGTTCCCGGTTCTGCCAACGAGCTCCATGAAAAATGGAAAAAGAAGATCATTGCATTTATTACACAGGATAAGATTTTATCCCATAAAAAATACAAGCAGATGTGCCGTGAGATCATCCGTGACTTTGACAATCTCCCGCGTCTTGATATTAAAAAGCCGCGTGTCGGCATAGTCGGTGAGATTTTGGTAAAATTCCATCCGGCTGCCAACAATTATCTGGCAGACCTGTTAGAATCCGAAGGTGCGGAAGCTGTTGTTCCTGACCTTACCGACTTCCTGCTCTACTGCTTCTACAACACAGGCTTTAAGGCAGATAACCTCGGTTTCAGCCAGAAGTCCAAACGTATCGGACGCCTTGGCATCAAGTTCTTTGAGTGGCTGCGCTCTGCTGCGGTCGATGAATTTAAGAAGAGTAAACATTTTACTCCACCTGCACACATTGAGGATCTTGCAAAATATGCAAGGGATATCGTATCCGAAGGTAACCAGACCGGTGAAGGATGGTTCTTAACCGGAGAAATGTTGGAGCTGATCCATACCGGCACTCCGAACATTGTCTGCACGCAGCCATTTGCCTGCCTGCCGAACCATGTTGTAGGAAAAGGTGTTATCAAGGAATTACGGCACCGCTATCCGGATTCCAACATTGTTGCGATCGACTACGATCCGGGTGCAAGTGAGGTAAACCAGTTGAACCGTATTAAACTCATGCTCTCAACTGCAAACAAGAATCTGAAAAAAGATACTTTGAATTAATACGAAAAAACTCGAAATCTAATTTGTTTTATGCTATAATCATAACTAGCTTTATTAGTTATTGGTTACGTGTACATTGTGAACAGACATGCGTGCGTATGTCAATCGGGGAAAATGAATGAAAAACGATAAAACTGACAATCATGAACAGCTTTTCTGGGAAGAGATCGACCGGCTTTTTCCAGATATGATAAAAGCGATTGCCTCTCTTTCCAAAAAATCATATCTTTCCATCACAAACCTTCGGACCGGAATCACCTGGTGGTCCGAACGGGCGATGGATTATTTTGGCATGAAAGAAAATTATACGATCCGCGGCATGGAAAAGGCAAACCGGAAGATCCATCCTGATGATGTTGCCACTTTCAAACGTGGTTTTAAAGAACGGGTTGACGGTAAAAATCTGGATACCGCATGGGAATACCGGATTCAGGATGGCGATTCCTACAACCGTTTCAACGCCATGGCGCGTGTACTTTATGATGAACAAAAGCAGCCTTTTATCATCATTATCCGCTATGATAATTATGGAATTTCTGATGAAGTGGACTCTGTCACAGGTCTCTATACGGAACCGGCACTGAACCGCTGTATCACCCAATTACTTGATAACACACGTCCTGCCGCACTCTTAAAGATCGGGCTGGATCAGTTCAGCCATATCAATGTCATGTATGGGGCAGCTTTTGCAGATAAGATTCTGAACAAAGTGGCACAAAGCCTTTTACACATGGTACGCAATATCGGTTATGCCTACCGCCTGTCCGGTGCGAAATTTGTGCTTGTTTTCGACAAAGTATCCAAAACAGAGCTCCATAGCATTTTCGCTTTCATCGAGGATACACTGGCAAACACCATTGCAGTGAATGGAAAACGGATTCCGATCAAGATCTCTGCAGGAGCCATTTTCTTAGAACCCTATATGAAAGAAACGAATGCTGTCCGCAGCCGTCTGACCTATGCGCAGAATCATTCACGCTATGAACATCATAGCGATCTCGTCATTTTTAACGATGAGATCTGTGGCAACAACGAAAAACAGTTTGAGCTGATCGGTCTGATCCACCAGTGTGCGACCAGCCATTTTGAGGGATTCCGCCTGTTCTACCAGCCGATAGCAGACACAAAGACCGGAAAGATCCGTGGCATGGAAGCACTGATACGATGGGAATTAGAACCCTACGGTCTCATCTCTCCAGGAATATTTATGGAGTGGTTAGAGGAAGATCCATGTATCTTTGACCTCGGCAACTGGATCTTACGCACCGCATTAAAGGATATTGGCAGGATTCGTGATAAGATCCCACACTTTTTCGTAAACGTCAACATCTCTGCCGCTCAATTGTCGCGAAAAGAATTTCGTGACTCTGTCATGACGATTTTAAAAGAAACCGGAGCCAGACCGGAGGAATTGTGTCTGGAACTGACTGAGCGCTGCCGGGATCTCGATGTGACTTTTCTGAAAAATGAAGTCAATTTCTTTCACTCAAAGGGGATTAAAATTGCACTGGATGATTTTGGAACCGGTAACAGCTCCCTAAGTCTTGCTTTGGAATTACCTGTTGATGAGCTGAAAGTCGATATGAGTTTTATCAAAGATATTGAACAAAAGCCACAGAATCAGGCTATGGTACAGTCGATCGTTGATTACGCAAACCGTACCAATACCGAAACCTGTATCGAGGGAATTGAAAATCAGGAGGTAAGCGACTACATTCATCAATTTGGTGCGACCTGGTATCAGGGTTATTTTTATTCCAAACCTGTTCTGATCGACCAGTTTGAAACATTGCTGGATGTGCCTCACTGAAAAATCTCTTTTTTGCATATGATCCATGAGATCACTGCTGAAACAAATTCCGTGATCCAGAACGCGTGCCATACACCAGCCGCCTGAAAAAGGCGGCTTAAAATAAATGCCAGCGGCAAAATCACCACGATATAACGCAGTAATGAAATAACTAACGATTCCTTCCCTTTTCCAAGCCCCTCCAAAGCGCCAGATACCGTGACGGAAACCGATGACACGATAAATCCTATACTGATGAGCCTGAGTGCCTCCCTGCCTAGCCGGATTGTCTCAGGATTTCCTGTAAACAGACCGATCAGCGCCTGTGGCACTGCCATACAGAGAATCGTACCGATCACCATCACTATTACGATCAGGAACAATGCTGACCGAAAAATCTCTTTCACTCTCTTTGACTCTCCTGCTCCATAATTGTATCCAATCAATGGACGCATCCCCTGTACCACACCATTTCCAGTCAGATACAAAAATGTCTGTAATTTGAAATAAGCACCCAATACAAGAACATAACTTGCAGAATAAACAGCCAGTATCGCATTTAATGCAGACACCTGGACTGAAGGCAGCGCAAGGCTTAACGTTGCAGGGATTCCGATAGAATACACTTTTTTGCAAAGCTGCTTCTCCGGCTTCATATTTCTGACCTTCACTTTGGCAGGAATCGGTTTCCAGTAATATGCGGTCAGATACCCTGCCAGTGACACGATCTGTCCGATTCCGGTTGCAAGTGCCGCTCCCCGGATTCCCATTGCAGGAAAAATCCCAATTCCAAAAATCAGCAGTGGATCAAGCACAATATTGGTCACACAGCCAAGCAGCATACAAAACATAGATGTTTTCATGCGTCCAACTGCCTGAAATATTTTTTCAAAACAAAGCGCTGCCGCATTTGGCACTGCAAATAAAAATACAATATCCGAGTACTGTACCCCCATTCCGATAATTCCGACCTGTTTTGTAAACATCCCTAAAAAGGCTGGCATAACTGCAATACAGATGGCAGCCAGCACCAGACCATGCAGCATATTCAATAACATGCCAAGCGATGCTGTTTTATCCGCCATTTGCTGTTTCTGTGCCCCAAGATAATAAGCCATCGCAGCATTCATTCCGATAGCAAAACCAATGACCACTGCATTGACCAGATTCTGTAACGGAAATACTAACGATAACGCCGTCATCGCATCCTCACTGATCTGCGCTACAAAGTAGCTGTCTATGATATTATATAATGCATTCACTAACATGGAAAATGTCATCGGCAGCGCCATGGAGATCACCAGCGGCATCACCGGTTTTTCTTTCATAAATTCCTGATCCATCTT
>CDYR01040389.1_pt1 | contig 18053 bp, 16 predicted proteins | sample 557691 | NCBI WGS metagenome assembly CDYR01 (sample SAMEA3182103, study PRJEB8094) | gut metagenome | biome: human; feature: gut; material: Stool; isolation source: human stools | place: Canada | collected 2013-02-19 | reverse complement strand
AAATACAATAATTAATTTATAAAAATACAATAATTAAAAGGAGGGAATAATTTATGTCTCTGGAATACATCTGGAATCCGTGGCATGGCTGTAAAAAGTACAGCGAGGGATGCGCAAATTGTTATATGTATTATCTTGACCGGGAAAGAGGACGTGACGGGAGTGAAATTTACCGTGTGAAAAACAATTTTTATCTTCCAATGAAGCATACGCGGGGCGGAGAGTGGAAAATACCTCCAGGAGCTTTGCTCCATGTATGTCTGACTTCGGATTTTTTCCTTGAAGAAGCGGACGGATGGAGAGATGAAGTATGGGACATAATGAGAAAAAGAAATGATATAAGCTACTTTTTGCTCACCAAGCGCGCCGAACGGATTGAACGGTGTCTTCCTGCCGACTGGGGCAGAGGCTGGGAGCATGTTTGCATAAATGTAACTGCGGAAAATCAGTGGCGCGCTGACGAAAGGGTGCCGATTTTACTGAGTCTTCCGGCAAAGCACAAGGGAATAATGCTCGCGCCTCTGTTGTCTGCCGTAGATTTAACGCTATATCTTGAAAGCGGTCAGATTGAAAATGTTCTTGCTGACGGTGAAAATTATGACGGAGCGCGTCCATGCCGCTACGAATGGGTAAAATCACTTTCGGATCAATGCCGTATGTTCAGAGTGCCGTTTACATTCTGTGGAACCGGCAATATATTTATAAAAGACGACAGAGTATACCATGTATGCAAGGCCTATCAGGACATTATGGCTTTGCGTTCCGGACTTTCTTATCCCCAGCCGATGTATATTCCCGATGTTCAGAGACTCTGCGCCGGGTGCAGCCGCAGATTCAAATGCGGCGGATGCACATACTGCGGCGAGTGCGGTGAAAGACAGATGCATGAAGACAAGTGAGGAGAAAAGTGTGTGGTGAAGGCGTGTGAGGTAAAGATGAGTGGGGTAAAGATGAGTAAAATGAAGACAAGTGAGATAAAGACGGATGAGACAAAGATGAGTGAGGTAAAGATGGGTGAGATATAGACGAGTGAGGTGAAAGTTAGGCACGGTAAAAATAAAAAACAGGGTACGGTCCTAAACGACTGTACCCTGATATTTTTGCGGTTTTAACGTTCGGTCCTTTTATGACTCAAGCTGTTTTGAGAGAAATCCGGCCGCCGTCTGTATGAGCTTTGATTCGAGCTCACTGCCGACCTTGGAAGCTGTTTCTCCGTCAGGAATGAGAGACACGACGCTGCCTGTTATGTCGCCCTCCGTTATTATCGGCATCACGGCGGAAACGAAATATCCGCTGTCCTGATTGTCTGTTACATAGACGCGCTTTCCTTTTCCGTCGTAAGCGTAAAATCCGCGAGCGTTTATAATACTGTCAAGCTCTGCCGACAATGATTTATCTGCGAATTCCTTTTTCGGAGCGCCGGATACCGCGATTACCGCGTCACGGTCGGTTATTACAACGCACAGATCGCATGTCTTGTGAAGCGTGTCGGCATACTGAGACGCGAAGGAGTTAAGTTCTCCTATCGGTGAATATTTTTTAAAAATAACTTCGCCTTCCCGATCTGTATATATTTCAAGCGGGTCGCCCTCGCGGATTCTCATTGTACGACGTATTTCCTTTGGAATTACCACGCGTCCGAGATCGTCAATTCTTCTTACAATTCCTGTTGCCTTCATATATAATCTCCTGTTTTTCAAATTCATTCCGAATATATTTTTATTGTTTGTAATTTTTATGATACTATACGGTAAAATAAAAAATACTCCGTTTTTGTGCGAAGCTGATTCTAATGTTTGCTGAATAAATAAAATAGCGAATTGATGGCCGGAAGCGCCGCCGGAAAAAGTGAGTGAAACCCGACGCTATAGTGGCGAATGCCTGTACCTGGCCACCTTTGCATGAGAATGTATTGCAGACGCAGACAGCTCGCTTTCAGCTATAAAATATGCACATATAATACCTTTATAATACCTTGCTATGTTAGTTTGTACAAATGGCGGAAGATTATACAAGCGCAGCCTTTATAGCGCCTTTATTTTTTATTTGTTTTTAGTATAAGCTGAAGACCGCGTTATATCGTTTCTTGCTAAAATATTCGGAAAATCAGCTGCGGACAGATTTGTTAAATCTTGTTTGATTTTTTATTAATAGGCGAAATTCGGTAATAATGCGTTTCAGCGTAAACCCAAACTGCCGCCGGAAAAAGTTTCTTTTTTGATTTCATACCGGTTTGATTTCATACCGGGCGTATTTAATATCATATATTATCATTATGTTACTTTTTAAAAATATTCTTTCCTCGGCAGAAAGGTATGGTTAAATGATATGAAATTTAAAGTGCCGACGATTACGGTGATATTCCTTACCGCGTGGTTTGTTGCGGCGCCTAACATGATTACTGCGGCAACGCTCGCCGCGGCGGCAGTTCATGAATTGGGACATATTGCCGCGGCAAAACTGATGAGGATCGGTATTTCGTCTATTACGCTTCTACCTCTTGGAGCCGACATAAGTTTTTCACGCATGCGGAGCTACCGTGAGGAATTTGTGACTGCGTCCGCCGGAGCTGCGGTTAATCTTGTGACCGCAATTTTTTGCATGCCGCTGGCAAAAAGCGAATTTGCGGATTTATTTGTAACGTCAAATATTGCGCTTGCTGTGATGAATCTTCTGCCGATTAAAACTCTCGACGGAGGAGGTACGCTCAAGAGCGTGTTTTTGATGTGCCTTCCGCAGGATACAGCCGAGCGGGTTTCCGGCTTTATTTCGTCTTTATTTCTTTTCGCTCTTTGGCTTTTATCCGTTTATTTAATGCTGTCATCAGACGGAGGATTCTCACTGTTCGCGCTTTGCTCAGCAATTTTTATATCTGTCTATATGAGTTAAAAAACGTTTATTTTTAATATGCGCGTGAAATATCAGCGGCAACAGCCAATCGAATAAAATTTACAATGTAAGCAAAAATATTTTAACAATTTGAATATCGTATGATATATAATATATAATGTATATTTATGAGTAAAACGCTGAAATAATCTGAAAGGATTTCGAAGGATGAAAAACAAAAAACGCCAGAGTTCATCACGGCCTCTTTTAGCATTTCTTCTGATAGTAATAGGTGTGGGATATCTTCTTAAAAATCTCGAAATCATTCCGGAATTTACGATATTTTTTGACGGATTCTGGACTTTGTTTATAATTATCCCGGCGATTATAAATATAATTTCAGGAAAATCACGCCGTGCGGGATTTATTTGGCTTTTTATAGGTCTTGCTCTGCTGTCATTGTGTATAGATGCGCTTCGCGTCGTTCGTCCGCTGTTGATTCCGGTATTTTTAATTCTTATCGGGTTTATGCTTTTTACCAAAAAAGGTACTTTTAAATACAGGCGGATATACAATAAATTAAGCGAAGATTATGCAAGATATCCTGTGTACCGCGCGTTTTTTTCCCGCAGGAGTATTTCCTCTTACGATAAGTCATATATCGGAGCGTTTGCCTCGGCCTTTTGTTCGGAAATGTCACTTTCCTTTTCCGAGGCTGATTTTTCACATCCGTCTGTTCTTGATATAACTGCGATTCTCTCAACAGTGGATATTACCGTGCCTGTCGGAACGGATGTACGCATTACTCACGGAAAGAACGGGAAAGATTCCAAATCAAGATCGGTTTCCTTAAATACTGCCGCTTCATACTGCGGCGACGATATGCCCGTGCTGTTTTTAACGCCGCACAGTCTTTTCAGCCGGATTAATGTAAGTTTCAGCTGACTCGGTCGAGGATTTAAACGAAACGGAGTCATATAAAGCGTCAGATATTTGTGGAATATTTGTTGAAAAATGATTGGTGATTATAACAGTACGAAAGACCTTTGGAGCCGTCTGAAAAGCGAATCCCGTCCTGTTCTCTTATACGGAATCGGAAACGGTGCAGACAAAATTTTTGATACATGCAGTAATTATGGTATTGAAATACTCGGAGTATTTGCAAGCGATGGATTCGTCACTAAAAGCGGCGGCAGGCGCCGGTGTTTCCGCGGCATGACGATAATGTCCTACAGTGAAGCGAAGGAAAAATTCGCACACCGTGATTATGTTATTTTGCTTTGCTTTGCGAGCCGGATTCCGGAAGTGATAGACAATATATGCAGGATATCCGAGGAGAGGGAGCTGCTTGTTCCGGATGTACCTGTTTGTCCGGACAGCGAGCTTTTTACGTCGGAGTTCTGCAGGAAGAATACAGATAAAATCGATAAGGCGAGAAAGCTTTTTTCGGATTCCGAATCACTTCGGATTTTTGACGGAATTATAGAGGCGAGGCTTACCGGATCGCTTTCTGCTCTTCTGGAGTCGTCTTCCTCAGATGAGTATAACGGAGAAAATTTTTTATCTTTTGAAACATATCGGACTTATGCCGATCTCGGTGCATATAACGGTGATACAGTATGTGAATTGTTAGGCAAGGCGGCGGATTTGCAGAAAATATATGCGGTTGAGCCTGACAAAAAAACGTTTAAAAGGCTAAGCTCGTTTTGCAGCGGGCTCAGCCTTAAGCTTGACGGAATTAATATAAAACCGAAAATTTGTGTTCCCCCGGACGGATATACGGATATTTGGGCTCAGCCGGGGACCTTTGGTTCTTTAAGTGTATGCGCTGATAAGTGTGATAATAAATGCGGAGATAAATGCGGTGATGGCAGGGTGTGCGAGATTTTACTTTACAACGCCGCCGCGTGGAACATGAACGGAAATCTTGCTTTTTTTAGTAATGGAAACCGGGGCAGCGGCAGCTTCCGCCGTGAGAATTGCGGTTATAAAAATTCTGATACAATCTGTACCATAACGCTTGATAGTATTTTGGACGGTCAGGGCGCAGATTACATAAAATACGACGTTGAGGGGGCGGAGCGGGAGGCTCTTGAAGGATCAAGCAAAACTATATGCGATTTTATGCCGGATATATGTCTGTCGCTTTATCACCGTTCGGAAGATATTTTTGAGCTGCCTCTTGTCCTTAACAGAATGGAACCGCGCTACAGTCTGTATTTGAGAAGAAAAAGATGTCTTCCCGCATGGGAAATTAATCTTTATGCCGTAAAACGCTAAGGCTTTGAAAGCATTGACAAATAACAGAAAATGGGTATAATAAGAATTTGACAGTTTAAATCAATAATAAAAATCTCCGGGCATATAATGTTATATGCCCGGAGTATAGATAATAAATGCCAAATTTTAATAGGCGTCCAGCCGCACTTCGGTAATCAGAAAACAAGTATTAAGTTTACATGTTTGATTATACGGTATTTGACTGTACAGTGTTAGTTATAACGACGTTTGACTATACAGTATTTGACTGTACAGCGCTTAGTTATAACGACGTTTGACTATACGGTATTTGACTGTGCAGCGTTTAGCTATACGACGTTTGACTGTACGGCATTTGGCTGTACAGCGTTTATCTATACGATCATGCTTGCTGATGATTATGATTATACGGAGTTCGTCTGCACAGCTTTTGTTATACTGTATTTCGCTGAACGGCGTTTTGTTACACAGTGTTTAGTTCTGATCTTCGGTTTCCTGTTCAAGGGCGGCAACGGTTTCGTGGTATTTTCCGATGACTTCATCTTCAAGAATTTTTCTGAATTCTGCGTTGATCGGATGAACTATATCACGATATGTGTTATCAGGATTCTTTTTGCACGGCATAACGATAAAATACCGCTCGCGCGCATAAATAACCTTTACATCATGAACGGCAAGAGCTCCGTCAAACGTTACCGACGCAATCGCTTTCATAGGACCGTCGTTATCAAACAATTTCCTAAATTTAATGTCCGTGATCGTCATTATGATAACCTCCTGTTTTCATTTGATAAGTTCGGTCTTTTCCGATATTAACAGGTGTATCGGCTGATAATGCGCCGAAATACATTGACCGATGTATGTAATTATAGAGTAACATTATGAATTTTGCTTTGCTGAAATAAAATTTTTCTTTTAACGTTATATGTATTTTTTGATTCTTTTGGATAAAATGTATAAAAACTTTGTTTATATTTGTTGCACATGCACAAATGTTAGGGAAAGGTGTCCACATGCTGACAATAATTGATTCGAATAAAACAAAAAATGAAGATATTTTCCTTAAGGGAAAAAATCTGTTTTTTATCGGTATAGGCGGAATTAGCATGTCTTCTCTTGCGATGATTGCATTAAACGAAGGTGCTAATGTCTGCGGAAGCGACCGCACCTGCTCGTCTCTTACGGAAAAAATGGAACGGAACGGAATAAAGATATTTTATTCGCACTCGGCTTGCAATTTGCCGGATACATGTGATGCTGTAATTTATACGGCGGCAATTCACAGCGGAAATCCTGAGCTTTCGGAGGCAAGGAAACGGGGAATTCCCTGTTTTTCCAGGGCAGACTTTTTGGGAAAGATTATGCTTCCTTATGCAAACAGAATCGGGATTGCTGGGACTCACGGGAAGAGTACTACGACGTCTATGACGGCTATGATTGCTCTTCAGGCAAATACGAATCCGACAATTGTAAGCGGCGCCGAGCTTGAAGCGATAGACGGGGCATATAAAATAGGAGGCAGAAATTACTTCATCTTTGAAGCGTGTGAATACACCGATTCCTTTCTTTCGTTCTGTCCGACTACGGCGGTTATTCTTAATATAGAGCTTGAACACGTCGATTATTTTCACAGTATTGAACAAATAACGGACAGCTTTAAGAAGTATATTTCAAAAGCCGATACCGCTGTTATATGTACCGACAGCGATCCTGCTGTAAAGGCGGCCGGGGAATTTAACGGAAGACTTATTACATATAGTATAAAAACCCCTGTTTCTCCGCTTAAATCCGACGCTCATTATTTTGCCGATAAAATTACAGTCTGCGGGGAGAAAATCCGTTTTGCTTTAGTCAGAGTTGCAGATAATAACAGAGAGACGCTCTGCGTAATAGATTTAAATGTGCCTGGTGTTCACAATGTTTCCGATGCCGTGGCTGCCGCTGCCGCCTGCATAGAAAACGGAATGTCCGTATATTCTGTAAAAGCGGGTTTACAGAGCTTCAGGGGAACAAAAAGAAGGCTTGAATACCGCGGAACCAGTGTTCACGGAGCTTCCGTTTATGATGACTACGCTCATCATCCTACCGAGATCAAAGCGACGCTCGCTGCCGCGCGCAGCTTCGGAAAAACTGTCTGGTGCATATTTCAGCCGCATACCTATTCAAGAACGTACGGACTTTTTGATGAGCTTAAATTGTCATTCGGTGATGCGGACAGACTTATAATAACCGACATTTACTCGGCAGGGAGAGAAGAAAACAGAAGCGGAGTAACGTCAGAGCAGCTTGCGGATGCCATTATGGGAGCGTTGTATATTCCTAAGGGAAAGCAATTTGAGCAGATCAGTGAATATATATCGCAGGTTACAAACGAGGATGATGTCGTAATTGTTATGGGAGCCGGTGATATTATAGCTTTGTCCTCCGATCTTATAGAAAAAGCAAAAAAGAAATAAAAAGGAATTAAAAATGTTTTATCTTGTACATTTCATACTTCTTGTAATATTTGCAGTTACCGCTGTGTACTGCGCAATGTATGACTGACTGTCATGTATAACTGACTTTAATGTGTGACTGACTACGATGAATTGCTGTATGCACCGTACGTATGACATGGTGCAATTCATGACCGAATGAAATTCATGACTGACTGCAATTTATGACTCGCTGCAATGAATTACTTACGGCAATGAGTAACTGACTGCAGCGCAGACCGATTGTATTGTAATGAAAGATTTATTGAAATGCCGCTGAGAACGTTGAAAACTCTCAGCGGATTTTTATAATTATTTGATATGAATACAAAGATTTTAAAAGATTTTAAGAGAATATCGGAGAATTTCGACGCAAAATCCGGCAAATTGTAAACAATTAATATAACTTACAAAAAATATAAATACAGCATATTGACATAGGAAATCAAAAATGTTATAATCACACGGTGGATGTTATTATTAACAGACGCGAATGTTAAAAACGTTATTTTTTCACAGCAAAATTTGTTGAATCATTTAAGAATTTAAACCTCATTTTGATATTATAAAAAAGCGGTAAAATGTTTAGACAGCCGAAAAACAGGGGTTGAAAGGAAAATTGATATGAATTTTGATCGCAGAGAAAAAATTCGTGACATGCTGCGAAATAAGCCTTTTGTGTCGCTGCATGAGCTCGAAGAAATGTTTCCCGACGTTTCAAGTATGACCCTTCGCCGTGATATTGATTATTTTGAAAAGCAGAGTGAAGCTATCAAGGTTCGCGGCGGCGCCCGTTCCATGAAGTTTATAACGTCATGCATGGAGGGGAAGTTTTCGCTCAGAATGAACGAGCATCCTCAGGAGAAGCAAAAAATTGCAGACGTTGCCATCAAAATGATAGAAACGGAAAGATCGGTTTTTCTTGATTCCGGGACGACTATTTTTCAGCTCGCATCGATGATGCCGGACGAAAGACTTGTGATTACCACAACTGGTCCGAATATCGCTCTTGAGCTTATAAAAAAGAAGCTTCCGATTGTAAATTTAGTAGGCGGTATGCTGAACCGCGACAGCATTTCTGTTTCGGGAAATGTTGCCGTAAAATATTTGTCCGATATTAATATTGACGTCGCGTTTATAGTTCCGTCAGGCGTATCTTCGGACAATGGATTTACCTGTGGAAATTACAGTGAATGTGAATTTAAGCGGCTGGTTATTGAAAAGGCAAGAAGAACCGTGATTCTCACGGACAATTCAAAGCTGGACAAGACGCTTCCTTATACGTTTGCGGATTTCAGTATGATAGATACGATTATAACAGACAGGGTTGTACCGCAGGAAATTGCGGACGAGGCAAGGAAAAGCGGAACAAAAATAATAGTCGCCGATCTCGGCGTCTGAAATTTCTTTTGACAGAAACGGGATATTTTTCCCGGTTAAATATAATTCTGTACCAATAATAAAAAATAATGGAGGAAGATAAATACAATGGCAACATTAGTGATTATGCCAAGACAGGGTCAGAGCGTTGAAAGCTGTGTTATTACCGAATGGAAAAAGAAAAAAGGCGATAATGTAGCTGTAAAGGACGTCCTGTTTTCTTACGAAACAGATAAGTCGTCATTTGATGAGGAATCCGCTGCCGAGGGAACTTTACTGGAGGTTTTTGCCGAGGAGGGAGACGATGTTCCGTGTCTGAATCCGGTATGCATTATCGGTAATGCAGGAGAGGATATTTCCGCTCTTGTAGCCGAGGCAAAAAAACAGCTCGGAGAAGACGGAGCGTCCGAAGAGGCTCAGAGCGGCATGAAAACGCCGGAGGTAAATGATTCGACTGAGAAAAATGCTGTGCCTTCAGCGCCGGCTCCTGCGGCTTCCGCGGCGCCGGAGACGACGGCAGCTCAGACAAAATCGGAAGACGGCTTTATGAGAATTTCTCCCCGCGCGCGCCATCTTGCTGAAAAAACGGATGCCGATTTGTCAAAGGCTGTGCCGACAGGTCCGATGGGAAGAATAATTGAACGGGATATAAATTCCCTTTTGGATAAGGGACTTACAAACTCCGCCGCTGCGAAAGAGGAGCCGGCGAGCGCGGCTCCCGCAGCTTCAGCGCCGTCTGTTCCTGCCGCCGAATACGAGGACGTAAAGCTTCCGAATATTCGCCGCGTAATTGCAAAAAGTATGCATGCTTCGCTTTCAAATATGGCTCAGCTTACGCTCAACGCCACATTTGACGCATCCGAAATTATGTCATACAGGGCGTCGCTTAAGGCAAACGGCGAGAAGCTCGGCATGAACAACATAACGCTTAATGACATGGTTCTGTTTGCAGTTGCCAAAACTCTGCTCGGTCACCGCGATCTCAATGCAAATTATCTTGATGACAAAGATATTATGCGTTATTTTTCACATGTCAACCTCGGTGTTGCGGTTGATACGCCCCGCGGACTTCTTGTTCCTACGGTATTCGGCGCGGATACGCTGTCACTGAATGAGCTTGCAGCCCAGACAAAATCGGTGATCAAGGACGCTCAGGCAGGAACGATCAACCCTGATCTCCTCCGCGGCGCTTCATTCACCGTTACCAATCTCGGCTCTCTTGGCGTTGAGAGCTTCACGCCTGTAATTAATCCTCCGCAGACAGGTATTCTCGGCGTCGATACGATTACAAGACGTGTAAAGCTTGTCGATGGTAAAGATGTATTTTATAATGCGATGGGGCTTTCTCTTACATTTGATCACCGCGCTCTTGACGGTGCTCCGGCGGCGAAATTCCTTAAGGAGCTATGCGCAAATCTTGAAAACTTCAATCTTTTGCTTGCAAAATAAGCCTTTATAATACAGAAAGGAATATATACTGTTATGTATGATCTGATTATTCTCGGAGGAGGTCCCGCAGGATACAACGCCGCTGAGCGCGCTGCTCACGGCGGTCTCAAAACTCTTGTAATTGAAAAAAGAGCTCTCGGCGGAGTGTGTCTGAATGAGGGATGCATTCCTACAAAAACGCTTCTCTATTCAGCTAAAATATATGATTATTCAAAGCATTGCAGCGAATACGGCGTTAAGCTTGACGGAGCCTCCATCGATCATGAATTTGTAATTGAACGCAAGAACAAGGTCGTAAAAATGCTTGTCGGAGGTATAGGCGCAACGCTGAAAAAGGCCGGAATTGACGTTGTAAACGAAGCCGGAGAGATTCTGCGTCGTGACGCAGAAGGTTTTGCGGTAAAAGCCGGCGGCAATGAGTATATCGGCAAGAGACTTCTGATATGCACCGGCTCAACCGCCGCAGTTCCTCCGATACCCGGACTCCGCGAATCGGTCGAGTCCGGATTCGGCATGACGAACCATGAAATTTTAGATTTAAAAGAAGTTCCGAAGAATTTGGTTGTTATCGGCGGAGGAGTTATCGGTCTTGAGATGGCTTCCTATTTTTGCAGTATAGGAAGCCGGGTTACAGTTATTGAAATGCTCGATCACATAGGCGGACCTACCGACCGCGAAATTTCATCGATGCTTCAGAAAGAGTATACAAAGCGCGGAGTGGAATTTCTTCTCGGCGCAAAGGTCACATCTGTCGGCTCTGACTGCGTAAATTACGAGCTCGGCGGAAAACAGCTCTCGGCAAAGGCAGACCGTGTGCTTATATCAATAGGCCGCCGCGCGATGACTCAGGGAATAGGACTTGAAAATATCGGAGTTCTTACCGAACGCGGAGCGATTGTCACCAATGATTACGGACAGACTAATGTCGCCGGAGTATGGGCTGCAGGCGATGTAAACGGCAGATCGATGCTTGCGCATACGGCTTACCGTGAAGGAGAAGCGGCAATTAATAATATGCTCGGCAAAAAAGACCGCGTGAATTATGACGCAATTCCGTCTGTTATTTATACAAATCCCGAGGTAGCTGCCGTAGGCGAAACCGAAGAATCGGCAAAGGCTAAGGGGCTTGATGTAATTTCCAAGACGGTTACTCTTAAGCTCAGCGGAAGATACGTTGCGGAAAATGAGGGCGGAAACGGCGTAATTAAGCTTATCGTAGGAGCACAGCATAAAAATATTCTCGGAGTTCACATGATCGGAACATATGCTTCCGAAATGATATACGGATGCGCTATGATGGTAGACAAACAGATGCGCATCGAGGATATTCAGAAGAGCGTTTTCCCGCACCCGACGGTCGGAGAGGTTCTCAGAGAAGCCGCATTTATGTTCTGAGTATCTGACGCTGTTTATTCTGCCTGTCCGGCGTATTATTGTCCGGACGGCATAAAATAAATCAAACAATAAAATAGTAATATAAAGAAGGAGTACAATTATGCCAAAGTCACAGTTTGTTGACCCGAAAAAAGCTTTTGAACCCGGCTATATACATTTCGAGGATATAGCCGTATGCCAGTACAATAAGACTCTTGCGGAAGAAAAAAAGATTTACAGCAAGGACGATTTTATCCGTATTTACAGGGATATGCGTATAATCCGTGAGTTTGAAACAATGCTCAATGAAATCAAAACAAAGAGCGAGTACAACGGAGTGGCATACAATAATCCGGGACCTGCGCACCTTTCGATAGGTCAGGAGGCTTCCGCGGTCGGAGAAGCTTACAGTCTTGATATTGACGACCTTACCTTCGGTTCTCACCGCAGCCACGGGGAAATACTTGCCAAAGGTCTTTCTTCAATCAATAAGCTCGACGAAAAAGAGCTTTACGATATAATGAAAGATTTCCTTGACGGAACGGTTCTGAACGTGGTTGAAAAGCATATGAATGCCGGAGGAGATATTAAGGAGCTTGCAATCAATTTCCTCCTTTACGGCGCGCTTGCCGAGATATTCGCAAGAACAACCGGCTTTAACCGCGGTCTCGGCGGATCAATGCACGCGTTCTTTATTCCTTTCGGAATTATGCCGAACAATGCAATCGTTGGCGGTGGAGCGCCTATCGCGCTCGGAGCTGCTCTCTATAAGCGCAGCAACCATAAGAGAGGAATCGTTGTTGCCAACTGCGGCGACGGCGCATGCGGACGCGGTCCTGTTCTTGAATCCTTCAACTTTGCGTCTATGGATCAGATTACTAAGCTTTGGAATGACGGCAACGGAACCGGAATGCCGATTCTCTTTAACATATTTAACAACCACTATGGAATGGGCGGACAAACGAGAGGCGAGACAATGGGCTATGACATGGCTGCACGTCTCGGCGCAGGCTTCAATCCAGACATGATGCACGCTGAACGCGTAAACGGATATGATCCTCTCGCGGTCATCGATGCTGTAACAAGAAAGAAAGAGCTTCTTGTGAACGGAAAAGGTCCGGCTCTGCTTGACGTTGTTACGTACCGTGTTTCCGGACATTCTCCTTCGGACAGCTCTACCTACAGAACTCCTGAGGAAATTGAAGCATGGAAAGCGGCAGATCCGATTATCGCGTTCAAGAAAAAGCTCATCGAGGGCAAAATTGCCACAGAAAACGAGATTGCATCTATTGATGAAGGTATAATTAACCGCATTACTGAAACTGTTAAGCTTGCTATTAACGATGAAATATCGCCGCGTATGGATCTTGATAAAAATCCCGACGCTATATCGTCTATCATGTTCTCGAATCAGAAGGTTCACAGCATGGATCCTTCGCGTGAGGCTGAGATGCTTACAGCCAAAGAGGACTGCGCCCGCGTGAAAGAAATTGCGGGAAAAATCCGTACCGCTAAGGATGAAAACGGAAAGCCCGTTTCAAAAATGAAGCTGTACAATATCCGCGACGGTCTGTGTGAGCCGATAATAGATAAATTCTACGACGATCCTACGCTTATCGCTTATGGAGAGGACAACCGTGATTGGGGCGGAGCGTTCGGAGTATACAAGAAGATCACCGATTCTGTTCCGTATCACCGTTTCTTCAACTCTCCGATTTCCGAGTCCGCAATTGTCGGTTCCGCTGTAGGATATGCAATGTGCGGTGGACGCGCGATTGTCGAGCTTATGTACGCTGACTTTATCGGCTGCGCAGGCGATGAAATCTTTAACCAGATGGCAAAATGGCAGGCAATGAGCGCCGGTATTCTCAAAATGCCGATTATTCTCCGTGTTTCTGTCGGTTCAAAATACGGTGCGCAGCATTCTCAGGACTGGACGGCTCTGACAGCTCATATTCCGGGCCTGAAGGTTGTATTCCCGTCTACTCCTTATGATGCTAAGGGCTTGATGACGGCCGCGCTTGAAGGAACAGATCCGGTAATTTTCTTTGAGTCTCAGAGAATTTACGACAAGGGAGAGGAATTCCACGAGGGCGGTGTTCCGAAGGAATACTACGAGGTTGAATTCGGTGATCCCGATGTCAAGCGTGCCGGCAAGGATGTGACAATTTTAACTATCGGAGCCGTTCTTTACAGAGCTCTTGAAGCTGCCAAAACGCTTGAAGAAAAGTACGGCATTTCGGCAGAGGTTATTGATACACGTTCGATTGTTCCTTTTGACTACACAAAGGTTATAGAGTCGGTTAAGAAAACAGGAAAAGTGATTATAGTCGGTGACGCATGCGAGAGAGGCTCTATCATGAAGGATATGGCCGCAAATATCAACGAATTTGCGTTTGACTATCTTGACGCTCCTGCCGTTGCTTACGGCTCACGCAACTGGATTACGCCTGCATTTGAGCTTGAAAAGTATTACTTCCCGCAGGCGGATGGCATCATAGACTGTATTCATGAGAAGCTTATGCCGATTCCGGGATATGTTCCTACTCACAATTTCAGCGATGTTGAAAAGATGAACCGCTCAAAGCTCGGACTTTAATTTCCGGAATATGCTGATATATTTACTATAGTAAAAACAGGCTGAATATCCGTTTGCTTAAATAAGACGGATACCGTTAGACGGTTTCGGCGGCGCTTACTATTCGCCGCCGAAATACTGATAACGGACTTTTTGAATACATATAGTTTCCGCATAGCCGGACTCGATTATCCGCCTCCGAAAATACAGAATGTGTTTTTGGGGCGCGATATTCGCGGTTCGGCTTTTTTATATGTCAGCGGACAGAGGAACGGAGGAATAAAATGATTATATATCACAACGATTGTACGGAACCGTACGAAAACATGGCAACCGAGGAGTATCTGCTCGATTCTGCCGGAGAAGAAGATATTTTTATGCTTTGGAGAAACGAACCGGCGGTTATAATCGGACGCAATCAAAACGCGTACGCGGAAATCAATCTGGAAACAGCCGAGAAGAAAAATATTAAAATTGTCAGGAGACTTACAGGCGGCGGCGCGGTTTTTCATGATCTCGGTAATTTGAACTATACATTTATCAGTTCTGATATTGAAAACGGAACTCTGAATTTTGCAAGATTTTGTGGTCCTATTATAGCTGCTTTGAGGGAGCTTGGACTTAATGCCGAAATGTCGGGCAGAAATGATATTACCGTGGACGGATTCAAGGTATCCGGTACTGCGCAATGCGTCCGAAACGGACATATCATGCACCACGGAACGCTTTTATGGTCGGCCGATTTATCGGATATGGCAGACGTTCTGCGGCCTGACGAGACAAAGCTTGCGAGTAAGGGCATAAAGAGTGTTCAGAGCCGCGTCGGAAATATTTCTTCACTTCTGAAAAATGCTAATGGCGGCGGTATGTCCGACAGTGCGGAAAATACAAAAATATATTCGAATCCTGTAAATGCTGAAACAAAATCCGAGGGCGCAAATACAAAAATACTGCCTGAATCCGCGGATGATTTCAGAGGTTATCTCGAATCGCGCTTCGGCGGTAACATATCTTTTTTTACAGACGAACAGCGGGCTGAAATTCGAAGACTTGCAGATGAAAAATATTCTTCATGGGATTGGATTTTCGGTAAATCAAAGGAGTACACTCAAAGAAAAAAAGCAAGATTTGCGTATGGGCTTGTAGAAATATCGGTTACACTCGACCGCGGAATTATAAATGAAATATCGATACAGGGAGATTTCTTCGGAAGCAAGCCGATAAACGAGCTTGAGGAAAAACTGTGCGGAGTCAGATTTGTCCGCGAAGAGATTATAAAAGGTCTCTCCGACGTCGGCAGCTACATTTACGGCGCGGTTCCGGGTGATATTGAACAGCTGATTATCGGCTAACCGAATTTATTTGTAAATTCTGCGTTAATATTTAAACGCTTTTATTTACTAATGTGTAAAAGTGTGATATTATTAAAATAAAGTATTTTATAACTTAACTGCGAAATGTTTATGTCTGTAAGACATCGATTCTGCAGGTGGCGGTTTCCGCTAATTTTATCCGGTGGTATAAATCACCTCCGGAACGTCTTATAACGGAGCCTTGCTCCATATTGAGATATAACTTTATGAAAGCGTTTTGCCATATTATGTCACAAACGGAGGAAAAATCATATGTCTGCAAAAGGTATTCGTGATGAAAATACGGATTTTCTTTTTAACGCGATTGTTTCCCTTAAAAATGTTGAAGAGTGCTACAGCTTTTTTGAAGATTTATGCACAATAGCGGAAATTAAAGAGATGTCTAAACGCCTTTTGGCCGCAAAAATGCTGAATAGTAATTGTGTTTACAATAAAATTTCCGAGACGACTGGTCTCAGTACCGCCACTATCAGCCGTGTTAACAGATGTCTTAAGTATGGAAATGATGGCTATCAAACCGTACTTAGAAGACTGAGTGATAATGAAGGCGATATTAAAACCGACAATTAAGACAACAATGAAATTGACAATAGAATCGGTGGTTAAGGCAACGACGAAGGTTAGAATAAAGCTATCTTTATTTGCTGTTCATAATAAAGATTATAACTAAAAGCAAGATGCTCACGTCTGTAAGGCATTTGTCTGCAGAGTGTCTGTAAAGTTACTGTCTGTTTGATGTTTGCCTGTAAGGTGACTGTCTGCAAAGTTATTGTCTGTTTGGTGTTTGCCTGTAAGGTGACTGTCTGCAAAGTTATTGTTTGTTTGGTGTTTGCCTGAAAAGGTGACTGTCTGCAAAGTTATTGTATGTCTGGCGTTTGCCTGTAAGGTGTTTTCTTAAAGTTCGAGACCGGTTAGTTATTCCGGATTTTTCCGGAAGAGGTACAGTTCACTGCCGAAAGCTTTATGATGAGGTTTTACCTCTTATTGAATTGAATCCTTTGTCAGGCATGACAAGGGATTTATTTTATACTTGAGGCGGCATGCTTATACGTGAGCAGCTATGTTGCCGGGAAGGAAATTTTATAAATGAATGCAGAAAAATCGTACGCGTCCTGTGGACGGCAATACTCCGTCCTCGCTCCTTATTACGAAAGACTCAATTCTGAGGTTGACTATAATAAATATGCTGATTTTATAGAAAGGGAAATAAAACTGCACGGAAAGGAAAAAACCGAAATAGTTCTTGAGCTTGCATGCGGTACGGGAGCTGTTACAAGAAGGCTTGCAAGGCGGGGCTTTGATATGATTGGAATTGATATTTCCGAAAATATGCTTTCCGAGGCGTACCGACTTGAACATTCACAGTCTTTTGATTCGGAATCTGCGCATAATGCCGGGCAGCGGCGCCGAAAAAAATCAGAAATCTTGTATCTCTGCCAGGATATACGCAGCTTTGAGCTCTACGGTACCGTAAGCGCGGCCGTATGTTGTCTTGACAGTTTGAATTATCTGACGAAACCGGGTGATCTTGAAAGATGTTTCAGAACACTCCACAATTATCTTGAGCCAAACGGAGTTTTTATTTTCGATGTAAATACGCCGTACAAATTTCAGAATATTTTTGCCGGACGCGACTTTATTATTGAAGCCGAAGACGTTTTGTGCGCATGGCAAAACGAATATAATGAAAAAAGCAAAATATGCAGATTTTATCTGTCGCTGTTTACGGACTGCGGGAACGGCAAATGGATCCGGAGCGATGAAATACAGAGTGAACGGTGTTACAGTATGACTGCAATAAAAAGGGTTCTTAAAAAGTGCGGTTTTGAAATTGCAGGAGTGTACGGAGACATGAACGGAACGCCTGCGGATGAAAAAAATGAACGCTGGTTTTTTACTGCAAGGCGAATATAGCTGAATGCGAAGCTGACGGAGGAATGGTCCCGGTTAAAAATATTTTTAATTGTTGTCACACGGATGTATCGGATTCATATAATGGTAGATATAAGGGATCCGGCATTAAATATTATGGCAGATAAGAAGATTCTGGATAAAATATTTCGTTTTGTATTTATCTGTGCTTTTGCAATTTATTCTGTTAAGGCAGGAAAGACTGCCGCAGTCTTAACCTCGGACCGCTCCATGCCGCTCGCCGCGGCGCACTTAAGATATATGTTGAAAACGGCTAAAATTTTTTTCCAAAAAACTATTGACAAAAAGTTTTTTGTATGATATAATCTTAAACGTCGCAGAGATAACGGCATAAATACGGGAGCATAGCTCAGCTGGGAGAGCATCTGCCCTACAAGCAGAGGGTCATAGGTTCGAGCCCTATTG
>CDYR01009724.1_pt1 | contig 18367 bp, 20 predicted proteins | sample 557691 | NCBI WGS metagenome assembly CDYR01 (sample SAMEA3182103, study PRJEB8094) | gut metagenome | biome: human; feature: gut; material: Stool; isolation source: human stools | place: Canada | collected 2013-02-19 | reverse complement strand
GTGCAGGGCCGCAGCGCTGCCGGTGGCGTAGTCGAGCACCATGGCCAGAAACCAGGCGGCCGCCAGCCAGCCTGTCCAGCCCCAGAATGCCGTCAGCGCTGCGGCGGCCGCAGAGGCGGCCGCCTTGATCGTTGTGAGTCTGTCCATTTATGTCTCCTTTGCCTCGTCGATTATCCGCTGGCAGACGATCATCGTGCGCAGCATATCGTCCGACAGGTCGAGCCTGCCGTCCGTGCCGCCTTTGAGCGCGCCGCAGTCGATGAGCCGCTGCGCCTCCTCCCGTGCCCATGCGGGCATTTCTGCCACGGTGTTGTAGCGTGTCATGTCTGTTTCCTCCTCCTCTTCCTTGGCCCCGGCCATCGCCTCGGCGACGGCGGCGCGGAACCCGTCCATGGTGAAGCCCATGCCGTAGGTGTCCCACAGATATGTCGGGTCCGCGTGGTTGCTGGCCACGCCGCGGCGGTGCCCCTCCGCGTGGCCGATGATGACGCCGTCGGCCAGCGGGTCCAGCCCGTAAACCCCGCACAGGCGCGCAAACAGCGCCACGGCGGCGCGATACGTGCCCGTAATCTGCTCGGCCGCCTCGGCGTAGGGCACGCCCGCGCCCGGCTCCGTCATTTCGATGCCGATGTGCGTGCTGTTGGCCGTGCCCCCGCAGTGCCAGCCGCGCATCTCCCACGGCAGCGTCTGGTACACCGTGCCGTCTGCCTGTACGAACGCGTGCACGCACACGCTCTGCCCGCCCGGCTGGTACTGGTCAAAGTACCGCGCCAGCACGGCGGCGCTCGGCTGCGGCGTGCCGATGCTGTGCAGCATCAGGCCCTGCGGCGTCAGCGGTGCACCCGCCTGATAGCACTTGTTCTTCGTCGTGAATGCCTCCACAATGTCGATGCTCATGCCGCTTCCTCCCATCCGTACACGCCCGGTGCGTAGACGTTTGCGTCGGCCGTGCAAATGTAGTGCTTGCCGCGATAGCTGACTTTGTCGCCCCGGTGATACGCATCGTGCGCGCCGGACGGCTGTACCCACTCCGGCCATGCGTCCACGCTGACAGCAACCCACAGTGCCGGGGTCGCGTCCGGCGTCCAGTCCGCCTGCCCCGTGTGCGCCTGCACGCATTTGTACAGCGCGCCGTTGTACCGCACCCTGTCGTCGATGGCATAGGCATTGCCGGCCGCCCACGCGGGGAATAGCTCCATGCCGGTCAGGGCGGCCGCATCATCCAGTCCGGCGGCAAGGCTTTCGATCAGCTGCCGAAGCAGCTTTGCTTTTCCGCGTGTCATGTTGCACCTCCCAAAAGAATATTCAAGGCTTGCGCGTCCGAAAGTTCGTCCTCGTCGCTCGGTTCGGGTTCCGGCGGCAGGTCGTATGCCTCCCACGTCAGGTCGGCTTTCAGCCGGTAGCCTTTGCCGTCTGCGCTCGGACGGTTTTGGATGATTGCCATGATTTCGTCGTATTCAATTTTTGTGATCTCGGTGCCGCCCGCGCCGGTGCCGATGGCAATGATGTGATTTTTCTTCCCATACTGCACAAAATACCTCACGTTGTCACGCTCCTTCCACCCCAACCGCAAACCAGAAATACGTGCCGGTCACTTCTGCTGTGAAATTGCCATTTTTGTATCGGCTGAAAGAAATACTGTTGTTGTCAACCGTTCCGGTCAAAGCGGCTACATAAACGTCACGATCGTACCGCACAATGGCTTGAAATTTCTTGCGCCAGGTTTCCCAGTTAAACTCTGGCGCAAGCGATTCGTCCGCATCGGAATTGCCATACAACACGCAACCGATCTGACCATCATTAAACGAGAAAGTTGCCGGGCGCATCATCATGAACAAGATCGGCGTGCACCCCAAATTGTGCGCCAAAGTAAAAGAGCCGTCTGTATCCGTACTTGTTGAAGATAAATAACCCGAAACGATTTTGTACGCTTTTCCACCGCTGCCCCCGGCTTCGAGCGTACCGACCAGCCCAAACAGATCCACATCTTTCTTGATATTTGCAGCCACAAAATCAGGATCCAGCTGCGCGAGCAGGTTCTTCGTGATCGCCGCGACTTTCTGCGCGCCGGTCGTGTAGACCCCGCTTGCGCAAACCGTCTGCTCGCTCGTGGACGGCGAAACGGTCGCCGCTGCTTTTTTGGTCACACCGCTGCCGACATATGTTTTTGGGATCGCGCCGACGGAAACTTTCGAGAGCACCTTCCCGCTGTCCGGCGTGATGTCCTGCGCCGTTTCCGTCGGTGTTGCGCTTTTGGCCTGCGTCGGTTTTTCCGGGTCGGTGTATTCCACGGTGATATCGCCCTCGCAGTATTTCCCGCTTGTCTGCAGCGTCTTGCTGCCGCTTGCGTCGATCGTTGCGATCGATGTGCCCTGATACTTGATATTGACATCGGCCATCAGCTGACACCTCCGTTATATACCGGCAAACTCGCGGCGGCCCACGCGCCGCCGACAACACGCAGGATCTTGCCGTTATCGGCTGCCGTCACACTTGGCAGCGCCGCGCCGGCGCCGATCGCCGCGATCTTGGCCTTGACATAGGCCACGTTCGCCGCGTAGTTTGTCTGCGCATCCGTCGGTGTTGCAACGCCGCCAACATGCACCGGCCAATTTTCGGGGCCGCCATCGAGCGCAGCCGTATAATTATCATCACCAGCCTTGGTAACTGTCACGTGGACAGCGTCATTGCTGTCTGTTGACCCATCCGGGCAAATCGACATCCATCCTCTTGTGATGGTCGGTGCTTCGCTGGCCAGCGCGCCAGCGTTTTCCCGCGCCTGTAGTTTCTGCTGTTCCGTCAGCGTCTGTGCTTCGTCATATCGCACGGCGCCCGATCCTGCGGCCCTGCTGTCCACGTACTGCTTGATTGCCTTGTTCTGCACAGGGTTGACGGACGATGCGGACACGACGCTGTCGACGGTGACCTTTGTCGCGCCCGCGGCGATGCCGTCGAGCTTGGCCTTATCGGCCTTGGACATCAGGCCGGCCGCGGACTGTGTAGCCGCTGCCGTTCCGGCCTTGCCATCGAGCGCGGCCGCAATCACCTTGTTTTGCAGCGGATTGGCGCTGGTATTGGACAGCGCGCTGTCGACGGTGACCTTCGTTGCGCCCGCGGCGATGCCGTCGAGCTTGGCCTTATCGGCCTTGGACATCAGGCCGTTGGCGGACGTGGTCGCCACTGCCGTTCCGGCCTTGCCATCGAGCGCGGCCGCGATCACCTTATTTTGCAGCGGATTGGCGCTGGTATCGGACAGCGCGCTGTCGACGGTGACCTTCGTCGCGCCCGCGGCGATGCCGTCCAGTTTGGCCTTATCTGCCTTGGACATCAGGCCGTTGGCGGACGCTGTCGCGGCCGTCCGGTCCGCTTTTGCGTCCCAGGCTGCCGCCTTTTCCGCCGTGATGCCGTCGAGCACCGCGAGATTTTCGTGCGTGTGCCGCGCCTTCGTGTTGGCGGCGATCTGCTGGAGCTGTCCCGGTGCGATGGGCGCCGCTCCGTTGGCGCGCTGATACCACTTGGCGTATTCGTCGAGTGCCGCGTTAAAGAGCATCATGCTGTCGGCGTAGTGCGCCGTTTCGTGTGCGGCGTAGTCGCACATGGCGATGACGTAGTACACGTACAGCCGGTCAAACGGCGCGGGCACGAGCAGCGCGGTGCTGCGGTCGGTGTCCGCGTCGTAGGTGATGCACTGTTCGGGCGCCACGCCGAGGATGCGCGTCTGGATCATGCTCTCGCATTCGTTGAGCCACAGGAGTTTCGCCGTCTCGTCCCACGCGTTCGGGCAGATCGCGTCGATGCGCGTGAGCGCCTGCTGAAGCGTCGCCATGGTCAGAGCCCCAGCGCGCCGCTCTCGGCGGCAAAGCGGGCGGTCTCGCGCTCGATGAGCGCGCCGGTGCGCGCGTCCTGCGCCTCGCCCTGCGCGAGCACGAGCGCGAAGCGGCGCGGGATGGTCACGTCCTCGCCGCGCGGGATGCGCACGGTCTCGCCGTTGACGGTCACGACCTTGTCCTCCTTGTAGCTGCCGTTGTCGCGGAACAGACGCACGGTCACGGGTTCGCTCAGCCAGGCCTCAGCGGCGGCGCGGTCGGTCTTTTTTCTGGTTGCCATAGTTGTTTCCTCCTTGTTGTAGGTGCGCCTCCCGCCGCGCGGGCGGGAGGCACGGGGTGGATTTCTTTACTCGGTGTAGGTGCTGCAGGTCTCGATGCGGCGGATGGCACTGTCGTCGAGACGCACGGCGACCTTCGTGGCCTTCCAGCCGACGCTGGCGCGCTGGTTGAGCGGGTCGCCCGTACCGGCGGAGCCGAGCTGCTTGACGATGTGCTCCAGACCGCCGCCGGTGATCTCGGTCGTGCCGTAGCCGTCGGCGCCGAGCACGAGCGTGACGTACACGTCGCGGCCCTGCGCGCCGGCCTCACCGGGGTAGATGATGGCGTTGTCCTCAGCCGTGACGGCGGCGTCCACGGTCATGGAGCTCGCGGTGTTGGCCGTGACGGTCACGCACGCATTGCCGACGAGCACCTGACGGCCGACGAGCGCGCCGGACTTGACCGTGCCGCCGTCGAACGAGAAGGTGGTCTTGCCGCTCACTGCGCCGTTCGTGAGCAGGGTGCGGCTGTCGCTGGCAAGATCCTCTGCGTGGAAGATCTTCGCCTCCGTGCTCTCGACGAAGCGGCAGCCCTCGATCTTGCCGATCTCGCCCTCGTACATGTGCTCGGTGTCGACGTACTGGTGCGGTGCCAGCCACTTCGGGTCGTTCATGAGGTCGTAGGCCACGTCGGGGTGGATGATGACCGGGAACGCGCCGTCGATGCGGCGGCAGTTGGCGTTTTTGAGCGCGCGCACGGCGCGGCGGATGCAGTCGACGGTCAGGTAGTTGTTGTCGGCCGCGCTGGCGTTGCCGCCCTGCAGCAGGTAGCGCGCGGACACGGACTCGTCGGCATACTGCACGTTGTCACCGCCGACGAGTACCTCGCGGGTGATCGTGTCGAGCGTGCGGCCGGCCTGCGCGCCGAGCAGCTTCGTGGCCATGGTGAGGTTGTTGTCGATGGCGGTCAGCAGCAGCAGGTCGCTCATCTGGATGTAGCCGCCGTACTGGCGCACGGCCGCCTCAACGGTGGTCATGCTCAGACTCTGGCCGTCGGGGGTCACGCCCTCGGTCAGGGCGGTCAGCGCCTTGCCGAGCGGGGCAAAGCGGCGGAACTGGATCGTCTTGCCGCCGTTTGCGGGGATGGGGTGCTTCTGCGCGAACTGGTCGTGCACGAGCTCGGGCTCGGCCGCGTCGATGAGGTAGTCCGAGTAGAACGTCTTCATCTCCTCGGTCAGGCTCTGCTGGGTGGTCACCTGCGTGTTTGCGTCAAACAGGCGCAGGTTCATGCGGATGTTTTCCATACTCATGTCTCCTTTTTTCTCTGCTGTCCGCTTCCGGGGACAGCGCCGGGGCAGCGCCCGGCCGCTGCGCTGCCGTGGGTTTCGGTCTCCTGCGCGGGGACGCGGCCGGTGTCCTCCGCAACGTGGCCGGGGTAGGCCGCGGCCAGCTGCCGCAGGCCCGTCACGGCCACGGTAAACGCCGCGCGCACATCGGCCCGGTCGTCCGCTGCGATGGCTGCGTGTCCGGCGCAGAGCGTCCGCTGCACGCCCTGCGCACCCAGCGCATCGAGCGCGCCCGCCAGCGCGCACACGAGCGCCGACGCTCCGGCGCACACGATGTCTCTGCCCGGGCAGAAGTCCGCGTGGCCGTCCGCGCGCAGCACGCACCGCCCGTCCCGGCGGATGTACGCGAAGCGGGTCACAGGCTCAGCTTCACGCGCTCGCCGCGCTCTGCGCGCGCGGCGAGCGCCGCGCGGTCGGCGCGGCTCATGCGCGACACGTCCGGCCGCACCACGATGCCGGCCCCGCCGCTGCCCAGGCCGTTTTCGGCCGGGCGCAGGCCGCGGGCGCGGATGTGCTCGGCCACGCGCTGCTCGGCGCTGCGGCCCGCGCGCACGCACGCTGCTTCCAGCAGCGCCTGCGCGTGCAGCGCAAACCACGCCGTGCGCACGTCCACGCCGGCGCGCAGCAGCGCGCAAAACTGCGTGTCCTGCAGCGCCGCGCCCAGATCAAAGTCCGGGCACTGCGCCGTCAGTTCGTCCGCCTCGCGCGACCAGCGCGCGGCGGCTTCTTCGGCCGCGCGGCGCGCCCGCTGCGCATTCCGGCGTTCGATGGCCCCGCGCAGCGCGCCGACGGTCACGGTTTCCTCAGTGGCCTCGTGCGGCGCGGCCGCTTCCGGTGCGGCGGCAGGAGCGCTCTGCTCCGGCGCGGCGGAAAGATTGGTTTCGTTCATGCTCTGTGCTCCCTTCTGCCCTCAGCGGGCGTTGGCTGTGATGACGCGGTTTTTCTCCGCCTGCGCTTTCAGCAGCGGGTCGGTGTTCGCATTCGGGCCCGCGTCCGGTGTCTCCGGCTGCGGCGGCACGATGCTGCTGCGCACGGCCTCGAGCACCTTGTCGCGCCCCGGAAACTGCATCATCTCCAGCATCGGCACCGCCTGCTGCGCGAACGCGGGGTTAAAGACCCCCAGCTGATACAGCTGCCGCGCCAGCTCATTTTGCGATGCGGTCGCATACGGACTCTCCTTCTGCGCGTGCACCGACACGTCGAACGCCGGCGCGCGCTGCAGCGCCATGCCGTCGGCGTCCATGCCGACGGTCCGTGAGCGCAGTCCGGCGTTGGAGTACGTGCAGAACGCGTAGCCCTGCGCGCCCGGCGCCGCCACGCGAAACGGCCGCGTCTCGGTGTAGTACGCGCGGATGAGCTCGATCACGAGCTCGACCACGCGCTCGAACGCGCGGTAGCTCGCGCGCAGCGTGTCGCGGCTGGACTTGCTTCCGGCCTCCTGCAGCGCCGCGATGGCGCTCGCCGCCGTCACGCCGCCGGACACGCTGCCCTGCGTCACGTCGCGGCTGTTGCTCGTCTCCTTGAGCTCGTCGATCTTCAGCTGCAGCATGTTCACCCACTGGCCGTCGAGGTTGTAGAGGCTGATCTGGCGCAGGCGCTCGTCGTCGATGCTGCCCTCGACCTCAACGAGCGGCTTCGACCAGTCGAGAAATTCCTGCGCGTTCACGCCGCAGCCCTTCTTGACCCAGAAGCGCGGGGTGGAGGCCTTCATGCTCATCTCCAGCAGGTTGCCGCTCAGGCGGTCGATGTACTGCTGCGGGTCCTTGCTCACGGCGATCATGCCGAAGCCGCACGGCGTGCCCGCCTCGGGGTAGAGCACGTCGAACACGACCGGGTACTGCCCGTGCGGGTAGAAGCCGCCGGCCATGGCGGGGTCGTTCTCGCTCGCATAGAGCAGGTCGCGCCCCGTGAATTTGATCAGGTGCAGTGCCGTGCCGCCGCCGGGCAGCGGCTTTTTGTAGTACCAGTCCACGACGATGCTCTTGCCCGAGGTGTCCACCGCGTCGTCGTACAGATACTGCGCCAGCTCCACGCCGCAGCTGCCGGGCCGCGCGTCGGGCCAGGCGGCGGAAATGTCGTCGTTGTCCATGAGCGCGCACACGAAGAGGTTGCGGCTGGCCTGAATGTCGGTGATGCCCGGCTCCCAGAACAGGTTCAGCAGGTCGAGCTGGCGCACGGCCACGTCGCCGAGGCCGTTGCTCCCGGCACTGTCCCAGAACACGCCGTAGGCCGCGCACCCGTGCTTGAGCTTGTACCACCACGCATCCGACCACACCTGCTCAAAGTGCGTCTTTTCCAGTACGGCCGGCACGATGGCCGACAGCGCCTTTGCGTCCGGTTCATCCTGCTCGCTGCGCGGCAGGATCACAGCCTCCGGGAAGCTGTCCATCGCGTCGGCGTGCTTCGAGACGATGGCGTTGAACAGCCACGCGCTCGTCGGCTCCACCACGTCGGCCCCCTGCTCGCGGCGGCGGTCGCGCAGGTACTGCCAGTGCCGCAGGCGGTACCACTGCTCGTCGGCGATGATGCGCGCCTCGAGCGCGCGCTTGCCGTCCTTGTACCGGCGCAGAAGCTCCGTGCCGCGCGCCACGTCGTCCGGCGTGATCACGGGCACGGCCATATCCGGCCCGGCCGCCTCTGCCGCATCTGCCGCCGCCAGCATCGCCGCCGCATCCGCCGCGCGGTAGGGCATGGGGTTCGTTTTCTCGTTTGTCATAGGCTCTCCTTTGCTGCCGTTTCCGGCAAAATGGTTTACATAACTTTTTGCGTTTTGCGAGAAAAAGAGACTGCCGTCGCAGTCTTTTTCTGTTTACATAATCAGTCGCTGCTCAGCGGGTCGAACACTTTTGGCGTCCGCTGCACCACGGGCCGCGGCGCGATGGGGTCGGACTGGCACAGATACCGGATCTCGTCGGCGATGTGATCCTCCTGCCGCGTGTCTACGTCCTCGGGCGCGTGTGCGTCGTAGCGCAGCAGCGGCAGCGTGCGCCGCGTGTCCCGGCAGTTGCGGAACACGTACAGCATCGGCAGCCCTGCCTGATCGAATGCCAGCCGGTAGTGCACCTGCATCCAGCCGGGCAGGCGCTTGTGGTCGCCGGGCTCGAAATACACGCCGTACCGGTCGGCAATGTCGGCGATGCTGTCGCCGCGCGACGCGTCCCAGATCGCGGGGTCGGCCACGCCGCGGATGTCCCGGCCGCGCAGATAGGGGTGCGTGGCCTCCGTGGTGCGGATCTGCTCAAAGATCTGCTCCGGCGTCCAGCGCACGCCGGTGTCCGGCTCGCCGGGCACGCAGCCGTAGAGCTCAAGGATGCGGTACAGCCGCCCGTCGAAGTCCACCGCCCACCAGCCCACGGAGAAGGGCTTGGCGTACCCGAAGTCGAAGCTGCGGTACACCCGCCACGTGTCCGGGATGTCGAACGGCTCGATCACGTGCGTCCACTTCCCGTCGGCGTAGTGCGCGGGGTCATCGCGCCACTCGGCGAACACCTGCCCCTCGTACACGTTCCAGTCGCCCTCGAGGTGCGCGCGCCGCCGTGCGGGCGGCAGTGCCTCCAGCCGCTTGAGATAGCCGGGGTCGCGCTGCATGAGCACCTGGTTGTCGTAGACCTTCGCCGGGATGAACACATAGTCCGCCGGGTCCTCGCCGTCGCGGAACGCGCGGTCGATGAACAGGCGCTTGATGTAGGCGTGGCCCGGCCCGCCGGGGTTGCAGGTGTAGTAGATGCGCGGTACGAAATCCGTGCGCGTCGTGCGCAGGCAGGTCGCGATGAACGTCAGCCAGTCGGGCTCGAAGTTCGTTGCCTCCTCGAAGCCGATCACCTCATACTCCTGCCCCTGATACTGGGCGCAGTCGCTGTCGCTGTCGCAGTAGCCCATCACGAGCCGTGACCCGTTCGGGAACCGGAACGCGCGCTCCGCGCCGCTCCATGCGGCGTAGCCCGCGAGCTCCCGCTGCAGCGGCAGGATGTGGTTGGCGCGCAGCTCCGGCAGCGTCCGGCGCAGCAGCAGGAGCCTCAGCCCCGGATAGCGCATCGCGAGCAGCACGAGCTTGCGCCGCATGGCCCAGCTCTTTCCGCCTCCGCGCGCCCCGCCGTAGGCGACGTTGGCCGCCTCCGCGCGGAAGAACGCCTGCTGCCGCGGGTTCGGCGTCTCGCGCCGCAGTACCTGATAAATATAGGGTTCGTTTTTGCGTGCCATCGCGCCTCCTCACTACCGGCTCCACTGCTCGAGCGCACCCTCAAAGCGCAGCACCTCCGGCTCTGCATCGCCTTCGTCCTTCGCGGGGGCTGCTTTGCCTCGCTCGTGGCCGAGCACCATGCCCGCCGCCTTGAGCCGCAGCTCCGGCTTCACGGATGCGTCGGCCACCATGGCTGCCAGCTGCTCGAGGATGCGCTCCTTCTCGTCCTCGAGGTCGATCATGTCGCGCGCTCCCGGTACGAGAGCACGTAGTCCTCACCGTCGGCCGCCGCCGCGAATTCGTAGGTCTCCAGCGCGTCGTGCACGGCCTGCTTCGGCAGCCGCAGCGTTGCGCCGTCGCCGCAGCGCACGCACAGCGCTGCCAAAATCGCGCCCGACAGGCCCAGCAGCTCCTCATATGCCGCGCGCTGCTCGCGCAGTGCACGGCGCAGGTCGGTGTTCGTCTGCTTTTTCATGTACCATCCTCCTTGCTTTCTTCCATAGCCGCCAAGCGCTGCCGCGCGCGCCGCCGCCGCTGCCGCTCGCGGCTGGCTGCCCGCTGGTCGATCAGGCGGCCGGTGTAGTCGCTCCAGTCGTGCAGCTGCCCGTCAAAGTCCACGAACCCGGACGTGCGCAGCGCCGCCGCGAGGGCATCTGCCCGGCGCACGTTGAACTGGCAGATCTCCGCCAGCTGCTTTGCTGGCAGGGCAGACAGGTCGCCGTCCGGCGCGTTGTCCAGCGCCCACAGCCACAGCAGGCACATGTGCCCGATTGCCGCCGGCGTGCGCACGCCCAGCGCGTCGCGCAGTGCCAGCAGCTTGCGGTGCTGCGGCAGCGACTGATGCAGCTCAATCCACGCCATGCCCCGGGCCGCACGCGGACACATATCGTTTCCGTCTTTCCATCCCGACGGTCCCTCACCTCCTTGCAGTTTACATAACGCCATGCTTCCGCCGTTTCGGCAGCGTTTTCGCCGCCAAAACGGCGGACTTTGCCATCGAAGCTGCGCATCTGCCCGGCTTCGCGTCGAAAACCGGCCGGTCGCGGCCGCACAGCGCCGGAAGCGGCCCCTTCTATTTCCATTTTATTATGCATTTGCATATCTGTCAATAGGAATATTATGTACGTCACAGAAAATGTTCCGCACCGTCCGCGCACGTCCGCGTGCGCACGACCATATTTTGCTTGTATCGGTTTACATAACGCTTTCTGCGAATCCTGTCGAGATCTCTGCATCCCCACTTTTCGCGCCAAAACCGGCCCCCGTCCGGCCGCTGTGCCCCACAAATGCTGGCAGAGAAAGCAAAAAAGGTTGCAATTTCGTAACAGAAGGTGTAAGATATGCAAATGTGTGTGTACGTTATGTCAACACCCAGCAAAAATCCGGAACCAAAGGAGTCATCTATGAAGAAACGAATCCTCAGCCTGGCGCTGACGCTGTGCCTGCTGGCGGGGCTGCTGCCCTGTCTGACGATGGGTGCCGCGGCGGCCAGCCGGGTGGATGCCGCGCCGTATGCGGGCGTGGAGTATACGCAGAATTCCGGCGTGAAGACGGGCACGGTCCGCTACATCTGCCAGGTACCGGCCTATACCGATCTGTTCTGCCCCGAGTATTGGGGCAGCTATGTGGGCTATGCCAACCACGAGTGCTTCACGGCGTGCATCTCCATGGCGCTGTCGTACCTCGGCATCGACGCCACGCCCGGCGCGCTCGGCGATTACTGGCGCAGCGGCGGCCACTACGGCGCGCCCTTTGCCACGACGCCGGAGGATGTTGCCTTCAGCGGCGCGACGTACAGCAAGACCTCGCTCGCCGAGGCCATCGCGCGCTACGTCGGCGGCGAGGGCAGCTACAGCCCGCCGATCATCCACCTCAACGGCTATTCGGCCAACGGCCACTATGTCATGATCATTGGCCAGGTCTCGGCCACGGAGTACCGCGTGCTCGACCCGGCGGTCAAGACGATCTATACCATGACGCTCACGAACGGCAGCACCGTGAACTATTTCAAGGGCAGTGAGCGCGTCACGGAGGCGGTGCAGTATTATTATCCCGTCCACCACTGGAGCGCCTGGACGGCCATCGAGACCGACGACGGTGTTGTGAACATGGAGCGCACCTGCTCCATCTGCGGCAAGACGGAGACGGCCAAGATCCCGGACCCCTGCATCGGCGACAAGTACTGTGCCGGCGGCGTGTTTGACGACATGCCGGCAGCGGACGACTGGTCGCACGCGGGCATTGATTACTGTGTGCTCTTCGGGCTCATGAGCGGTATCGGCAACGATCTGTTTGACCCGGCGGGGGAGACGACGCGCGCCATGCTCGTGTCGATGCTCTACCGCATGGCCGGTGAGCCGGATGTGTCCGGGCTGCCGGAACTCCCGTTTGAAGATGTCACGGCCGATGCCTGGTACGCCGACGCCGTGCGCTGGGCCTATGCCAAAGAGGTCTCCGTTGGCGTGGACGACACGCACTTTGCGCCCGATGCCCGCCTCACGCGCGCGCAGCTCGTCACGATGCTCTACCGCGTCTTCGGCCCGGAAAAGGGCGTCCGCCCGCGGCCCATCGGCGGCTATGAGGACTGGAACACCGTGCCCGACTGGGCATTTTCCGCCACGACGTGGGCTGTCTCCATGGGCCTGTTCTACGGCACGAGCAGCGGGGAACTGAGCCCGAACGACGGTGCCAGCCGCGCACAGCTCGCCGCCATCATTATGCGCACCTGCCAGCTGCAGGGCGAGCTGGATTCCTGAAAAAATCCGGACAAACGGGTAGAATCGTTTCGCCAAGTGTGCAAAAACGTTACACAAACGTGATAATGGCCAATGAATTATGGTGACAGGTGGGTTACTATAGGGCTAGGAAAAACAGCGCCGGCATTCGTCCGGCCGCAGGAACGGAGGCACACTTTATGAAGCAGAACCGGACGCGCACGGCGCTCGCGGATGCGTATATGCGCCTGCTCAACGACTATACGATCGACCGCATCACGGTCAAGATGATCACGGACGCCGTGGGCTGCAGCCGCAAGACATTCTACTATTATTTCACGGATATTTATGTGCTCACGCAGTATGTGTTTGAGCTGCGCGTGCAGCACTTTCTGGACACGAACGGCAATTTCGAGACCGTGCGTGAGGGTTTTCTGACGCTGGCGGCGAACCTCTCGAACGACCGGCAGGCCATCCTGAACATCTACCACGGCTACGGCAAGGAAGAGCTCGAGCGCTTCACGTGGGAGACGAGCGATTACTATGCCCGTCAGGTCATCACGCGCTATGCGCAGAACATGGACATCATGCCCGAGGACCTTGAGGCGATCATCCGCATGTATACGGACATGATGTTCGGCATGCTCATCGACTGGATCAATAACGGCATGGAAGGGGACTATTCCCGCAAGCTGGACATCGCGCTCACGGCACTCATGCCGGTGCTGCGCGCCAACTGCCGCAGCGCGAAAACCGCAGCCGCCGACCGGTAAACCGCATACAAAAACAGCCCGCCCCCGGCATTCGCCGGGGGCGGGCTTTGCACGCATGAAAAAGCGCCCGGACTTCTCAGGAAGTCCGGGCGCTGCGCTGATATCACTGCTCGCAAAACTGCATCAGCACGGTCGCGACTTCGGCGCGCGTGCCGATCTTCTGCGGCGCGAGGGTGGTGGTGGACGTGCCGGTGATCACGCCGGTGCTCACGGCCCAGGCCATGGCCTCACGCGCCCAGTCGGACACGCTCGCCTGGTCCTGATAGCTTGCCAGCGCGCCGTCGGAGCCGGAGAGCTGCTCGGCGCGGCCGGCGTAGCCGTAGAGCATGGTCACCATCTGCTCGCGGGTCAGCGCTTCGTTCGGCGCAAACTGCGTCGCGGACACGCCCGCGACCACACCCGCGTGGTACGCCCAGATGACGGCGTCGGTGTACCAGCTGCCGCCCGCGTCGGTAAACGGGCAGCTCAGGCCGCGCACGGACGGGCTGCCCTCGAGCGCATAGAGCACCTGCGCGAACATGGCGCGGGTCATCTGCGCATCGGGCTGGAACAGGTTATTCCCGGTGCCGTACATCAGCCGGCCGTTCTTGACGTAGTCCACGCTGGATGCATACCAGGTGTCCGCGCCCACGTCGTCAAACAGGCCCGCATAGCTCACGGTCTGCTTCTTGGCCATGTAGTCGTCCGGCAGGCTGCGCAGCCAGGCGAGACCCGGCTCGCCGCAGTGGGCCAGTCCGATCACGAGCAGGTTCGCCAGCAGCGTCATGGTCGTGCCGGGGTATTTGCACGCCATCTTCGACAGCCGCGGCGCGAGCATGCCCATCGCGGCCTCGATGCCCGCGAGATCGTAGGTCAGAACGCCGTTTTCCTGCAGCGCCTCGACCAGATACCCGGTCAGGAGCTTGGCGGCTGTGCCGTTTTTGATCATGCCGGGGATGGTCAGCGAGTAGAAGAGTTTCTTCCAGTTGTCCTGTACTTTTTTGGCGAAGCTCTCTGCCACGCCGGAGGTGTTCTTATCGGCTGCGCCGAAGATATCCGCCAGCATGGCGACGAGGAAGTCCTGCATATTCTCCGCGTAGTCGGCGCGCGAGGACACGAGGCACGTCGTGATCGCCTCGCAGAGGTCGGCGTAGAATTCCTTCTGCGTCATGTTGACCTTGAAGATCTTGCCGAGATCGCCGCTCGTGATGTCCTTCGGGTCGATGCCCCAGGCCTGGAAGTGGTCGGGCCAGTAGATGCCGCCGTTGTTCGGGATCTGCACGAATTCCTTGAGCATGGCGGCCTTGTAGCCGAGATAGTTGTCGTCGCCCTTGGTCGGCACGACGCGGTCGACGCCGTAGCGGGCGAAGTCCCAGTTGTCGAACGCGACGTAGGTCACGAGGTCATTTTCGTTCACGAGATTCTGGATGTTGTCATACAGGCGGCCCTGCACCTGATCTTTCGTCGCGCCCATGGGCGGCTCATAGCAATAGCAGTACAGGTCGTGCGGGCTGAGACTGACGCCCTCGCCGAGGCTGTAGCCATTGTCGAGCGCGCCGCCGACCATGTTGGACACGGCCGCGCCGCGGCTGTAGCCGGCGATCCAGATCTTCAGCCGGCCGGAGATGCCGGTGTCGGCGATGTAGGCGCGCAGGTAGTCAAGCACCTGATCGCGGCCGAGGGCGAAGCCCTTGTGCTCGCCCGCGGCGTCGAGCCGGGCGTTGCCGCCCCACTCGGCGTGGTAGTTGTTGCCGCGCACGCCGACGGCGATGAGCGTGTAGCTGCCGCCGTTGTCGCGGATGGTCTTGCTGGCACAGCTGATGCCGATGGAGTCGGCCTCGGCGGGCTGGAACATCCATTTGTTCGACTGGATATTCTCAAAGCCGCACTGTTCGGCCATGGATACAAAGTTGCGGTTGCCGGTGGCGTAGTCGTCCGTCTTTTCGGAGTCCTTGCTCGTGTAGGCCGCGAACGCGAGGCCCATGGACATCAGCGCGAGATCCTTGCGGTACGTGTAGCCGCTCTTGGTAAACAGATCGTCGCTGTAGGTGAAGTCCGTCTCGTAGTCATGGGTGTCGATCCCGTGACCGGAAGCGTAGCGTACCGTGACGGTCCTGGCGTCCCCCGTGTCCGCCGCGGCGGCGGCCGGCACGAGCGACACGATCAGCACCAGGCACAGCAGCAGGCTGATGATGCGCTTTTTCATGTTCTTTCTCCTCCCATTTGTCGTTGGTCTGCAAGTTCAGATACAACCAATCTAATTATACGTATAAAAAATGTAAATAGCAAGTAACAACTGCCGGATATCTGTTCAGGATCGGCAAAAAAAACACCCCGCAGCGTTCATGGGCACTGCGGGGTAGAGGATATGCAGTTTTTATTGCCGGAACATCGTGTAGGCGCGGCCGTCGCCGACGGCGTCGGCGATCATCATGCGGTCGCTGAGCACGGAAAAGCGGTAAAACGCCACGGCATCGTCGCCCGTGCCGGCGCAGATGGTGTCGTCGCGCAGGGTGCATTCCTTCCCGCTCAGGCCGGGCAGGGAACACGTCACGGTGCCGTCGTCCGTTACGGTCAGCTCGCCCGCGTCGCTGCTCCAGCTGCCGGTCAGAAACGCCTGCGCGTAGCTGTTGTCGCGCATGATGACCTGATTGGTGTCGGAAAAGCCGATAAGCTCCATGAGCTTCTGCGCGGTCTGCGGATTGGTCATGCCGGATATGAGCGCGAGCTGGCCCAGGCTGTCGCACAGGTGCGCGTTGGTGAGAAACAGGCGCTTGTCGCTGTCGGAATAATTGCGCGCGGCGAGCACGGTGTATTCGGCCAGCGCGGTCTGATAGTCCTGCGCGCTGTAGGCGTTGGCGGCCGCGGCGTAGATCTGCGGCAGGCTCTTGGCCTCCATGGCGTCGAGCACGCCGTTGTAGGTCGCCAGCTCGGCGTCGGTGTATTTTTCGTGCAGGTCGTCAATATACATGAGTGTCTGCGTGTACTGCCCGGCCTGATAGAGCCGGCCGGTGCGGATGATCTCCGTGCGCAGGTCGTTGTCCCCGGCGGGGAAGAGCTTGATGTCGCGCCGCAGCGTCTCGGCGGTGTCAAACTGGAAGCTGCAGATCGCTTCCTTGACGCGGTTGTTGACGGCGGCGTCCTGCGAGGCGACGACGGCAAACCCCGCGCCGACGGCGACGAGCACGATGGCGATGCCGATGAGCAGCGCGCGCAGGCGCTTGTTCCGCCAGATTTTTTCGTGCAGGACCGGCCGTCCGCACTGCGGGCAGCGGCGTGCGCCCTGCGGCAGCTCCGCGTGGCATTCGCGGCATTGCATGTGCTTTTCCCCCCTCGCGATGGTCGCGCCTTTTTTGACAGAATCACGGCGCAACGCTCATTATAGCCGATTCCGGCGCGCAGTGCAAGCCGCCCGGCGGGAAAAGCATCGAAAATCTGTCAGGAACGCGCTAAGAAAGCGGCAGGGAAATTGCGCACTTGACGCCGTTTGTCCGCTTGACATCCCGCGCAAAACCGGTAAAATAAACCTGTAACCGGTATTGCCACCAACCATCCGGCGCCGAAGTGTGTGTGCGGCGGCGGAGCATCAAGAAAGGGGTAAAGCAACATGAACGCAAATGCATTCGTCCACTGGGGCCTCGGCCTCGCATCCGACATTCTGGAGATCTGCAAGGAAGGCAAGGCTGCCGCGATCGTTGACGCGATCAACAACTGGTATCCCGAGCTCCTGTAAGCAGAAACAGGAAAAACGGTCCCCCGGAGCGTCCGCTCCGGGGGCTTTTTCGTGTCGAACGGTGCCGATTGGGTGAATAACCACACACACAAAGGTTGAAATCGGGCGGAATGCGCGCTATACTATCGCCAGCCAGGTTTCCACTGGTCATTGTTGTTGTAAGGAGCACATTCTCATGCAGAAGTTTGAAAAGTACAGCCCGGTCGTCGTGACCGAGGTCACGACCAAGCACGAGCTGCGCCAGTTTATGCAGTATCCCAACCGGCTCTATGCCGATAACCCGAACTACATTCCATCGTTCTACGGGGATGACCTCTCCGACTGGACGCCGGGCAAGAATCCCGCGTTTGATTACTGCGAGGCCCGCTGCTGGCTGGCCTGGCGCGACGGGGAGATCGTCGGCCGCATCGGTGCGATCCTCAGCCACAAGGCCAATGACAAGTTCGGCACGCACCGCATGCGCTTCAGCCAGGTGGACTTCGTGGACGATTCCGAGGTCTCGGCGGCGCTGTTCGGCACGGTCGAGCGCTGGGCGCGCCAGAAGGGGTGCGATCAGGTGCACGGCCCGCTCGGCTTCACGGACATGGACCGCGAGGGCATGCTCGTCGAGGGCTTTGACCGCCGGAGCCTGTTTTTCACCAATTACAACGCGCCGTATTATCCCGAGCACCTCGCCCGCCTCGGCTACCGCAAGGACGTCGACTGGATCGAGTACCGCATCACGGTGCCCGCGCCGGGCAGCGCGGAGGCCGAGCGTCTGCACAAGCTCTCGGAGTTTATCCTCAAGCGCAAGAACCTGCACGTGGCCACCGTGCATCACAAGAGCGAGTATGGCCCGTTCGTCCGTCAGGTATTTGAGCTGGTCAACGCGGCCTACGCGCCGCTCTACGGCGTTGTGGAGCTCTCGGACGAGCAGATCGAGCGCTACGCCAACAAGTTTATTCCGCTCGTCGACCCGGAGTTTGTGTGCTTCGTGCTCGATGAGCAGGAAAACCTCGTCGCCTTCGGCGTCACGACGCTCGACCCCTCACCCGCGCTCAAGCACTCCGACGGCCGCCTGTTCCCGTTCGGCTGGGCGGAGGTGCTCAACGATCTGCACCATGGCGACACGCTCATCATGCTGCTCACGGCTGTGCGGCCCGATCTGCAGACCGAGGGCATCAACGCTGTCATGATGGATCACGTCTGCCAGAGCTGCAACCGCCACGGCGTGCAGTTTGCCGAGACCGGCCCCATGCTCGAGCTCAATGACCACATCCTTGCGCAGTGGAAGCGGCTCGAGAAGGAGCAGCACAAGCGCCGCCGCTGCTTCATCAAGGATCTGGATCATGGCATCAATGCGGCCAACGCCGCCGCGGCGCAGGCCGAGGCCCCGGCACCGGAGCAGACCCCTGCCGCGGAAAGCGCCGAATAATGCAAACGAAAGATGACCAGCGCGCCGGCCCGCAAGAGCCGGCGCGCCGGTTCTTTTCAAGCTTTCTCCTTGAGGAGGAAATGGTGCATCATTCCATATATCTGAGCAGCAGGGGAGCCCGAGGGGGCAAGGCCCGCCTCGGAT
>CDYR01038615.1_pt1 | contig 19146 bp, 16 predicted proteins | sample 557691 | NCBI WGS metagenome assembly CDYR01 (sample SAMEA3182103, study PRJEB8094) | gut metagenome | biome: human; feature: gut; material: Stool; isolation source: human stools | place: Canada | collected 2013-02-19 | reverse complement strand
GCTTATAGGCGCACAGGCGCAAGCAATGCAGGATGCGGCAAAAAATTCAGGCGGAGCAATGTCTGGTTTCATGGGTATGGGTTTTGCATCGCAAAGTGGCACCTCGAATATTCAGGAGCTTTACGCGATGGATACTGCCCGTTCGTCACAAAATTCTTTGGAAGAATGGAAATGCAGCTGCGGTGAAACATGCACAGGTAATTTTTGCTCTGTATGCGGAGCTGAAAAACCTAAGACATTGATTTGGGAATGTATGTGCGGAGCTTTGAATAAGGGAAAGTTTTGTACAGAATGCGGGGCTAAGAGACCTGTAGGCTCCATTGAAACTCGCTGTGTAAAATGCGGATGGAAACCGAAAGATTCTTCTGAGCATCCGAAATTTTGCCCGGAATGCGGTGAAGCTATTAAATATGTCTGATATGCTCTGACATATTCATAAAGATAGAATAAAGATATCCACACCATAATTATCAGTTTATATGATAATTTGGTGTGGATATTTATAGATAAAGTGACGTTTTTTAGGTTAGTACCTATTATCGGAACTTTCATTAAAAGCTATCGCTTCTATTTAGTTAAAGACGGCATTTCCTACGTCTTTTGAAATACTTGCTGCCGAAATTGTCTCATAATACAATGGTTTTGTATTTTAATTCTTTTTGTCTGTTATTTTGAGATTTCTCTCTATTGTATTTTTTCCGCGCCATGCATATGCTCGTTCGGAAAAGTCCGGCTCGGACATGTTTTCAAGCTCTGAATACGTTATATTGAATGACAGTTTTTCCGAAAAAAAAGGAATTTCTGATAACTTTATTCCCTGATTCATAGGACAAACCTTTTGACATACATCGCAGCCCCATACTGTACCTGTTGTTGAAATCAATTTCACTTCTGTTTCGGTTAAATTTCCTTTTTTCTGCGTAACTGCGGATAAACACTCATTTGGTGACGGACAGGCCTTAATGCATTTTCCGCAATGCAGACAGCCGGATATCATCGTTGACTTTTTCCCGTTTTCAGATGTGGTATCGGTGATAGAACGGCTTATTTTTCTGTATTTTTCTTCATCGGCAGAAAAAAATATTTCTCCGATAAAAACATAACTGCCATAGTCAGGGGTTATCAGTAGATGATTATCGCCGAGGATACCAAGACCGGCACGAACGGCGGCATTGACTTCGTTGATCGGAGAGTGGTCTGAGAATCCGTTGATACTAAATTCGGGAAATATTTTTTCCGTCTTTGACTTAATGTTTTTAAACAGTTCTGAAAAAAATATATGATAGTCTCTCGGCGCAGCATAGACAGAAAGATTTCCTTTCGTATATTGAGCCGCTTTGCTTAAGTATGGTACGGTAAAAATCAGCGCGTGTGATGCATGCTCCGGCATCAGATAGCTTCTGTCGATTATGCAATCCGAGATATCAAGAATTGAAGCTGAAGAGCATCCTGCACTCTCAAGGATTGAACAGACATAGTTTACCGCTTCGCTGAAACGGTTTTTTTCTTCAGGCATGTATTTTGTATTCATAGATATATTATAGCATCCGTTGTTGACAAAATCAAGCAGGTGATGTAAAATATATAATGTATGTGGATTTGCATGCGGTATTTTAAACAATATTAAGCCTGAGCGAAATAAGCTTTGCCGCTCGGTATTTTTGAAAGAATATATCATTAAAACCGATAATATTGTCAGCTTTAAATTTTATTTTGGAAAGGAATAAATACAGGATGGCGAAAACCGAAATTAACAGCAGTGAGACAGAAGTAAAAAAGCAGAGAAACTCTTCCTATGATAACAGAAGTATCTCCGCGCTCAAGGGAGCTGACCGCGTCCGCAAACGTCCGGCGGTAATCTTTGGTTCGGACGGCCTCGAAGGTTGCGAACACTCTGTTTTCGAAATTCTTTCTAACGCTGTGGATGAAGCTCGGGAAGGTTTTGGTGATGAAATCAAAATGACCGTTTATCTTGATAATTCAATTGAGGTTGACGATCACGGACGCGGAGTCCCGCTTGGCTATAATGAACCGGAAGGCCGCTATAACTGGGAGCTTATTTATTGTGAGTTGTATGCAGGTGGAAAGTACGATAATAATTCGGAAAATTCAAGCTATGAATATTCACTTGGTTTGAACGGACTTGGCGCCTGTGCGACGCAGTGCAGCTCTGAATATATGAATGTTAAGTCATATGACGGAAAAAGTGTATATGAAATTTCATTTGAAAAAGGCGAGCCTGTAACCGGACTTTCCGAGACAGAACTGCCGCGCGGTCAGAGACGTACCGGAACGGTTATTCGCTGGAAGCCCGATATTGATGTATTTACAGATATAAATATACCGCACGAGTATTTCAAAGAGCTCCTGCACAAGCAATCTGTTGTAAATTCCGGTGTTAAGTTCGTATTGCTTTTGGAGCAGGCAGACGGCAGCTTTGAGGAGAGCGAGTATCTTTATAAAAACGGAATTATCGATTATATTTCAGAGCTTGCAGGGGACAATACTCTGACGGCTCCCGTGGTTTGGCATCATGAGACGGCTGGAAGGGACAGGGAAGATAAAAAAGACTACAAGTTAAAATTTGATGTTGCTTTCTGTATTTCCAATACGGTAAAGATTATTGAATATTACCATAATTCCAGTTTTCTTGAGCATGGAGGTTCTCCGGACAGAGCGGTTAAAAACGCTTTTGTTTTCTCTGTTGACAGATATTTGAAGGCAAATGGAAAATACAATAAAAATGAGAGCAAAATAACATTTCAGGATATTGAAGACTGCCTTGTGCTTGTTACAAACAGTTTTTCAACTGAGACTTCATATGCAAACCAGACAAAAAAAGCTATTACCAATACCTTTATTGCAGATGCAATGACAAAATTTCTAAAGCATCAGCTTGAAGTTTATTTTGCGGAACGTCCTGTTGAAGCGGAACGTTTTACAGGACAAGTGCTTGTAAACAAGCGCAGCCGTGAAAAAGCGGAGGTTACTCGTCTCGATCTTAAGAAAAAGTTAAGTTCGGGCATGGATATTGCCAATCGTGTTGAAAAATTTGTAAACTGTCGGTCTAAGGATCCGGAGCGACGGGAGTTGTATATAGTTGAGGGCGATTCCGCTTTGACATCGGTTAAATTGGGCAGAGACGCTGATTTTCAGGCGGTGATGCCTGTACGGGGAAAGACACTTAACTGCCAGAGCAGTTCATACGATAAAATCTTTAAAAGCGAGGTTATACTAAATCTTTTGCGTGTAATCGGCTGCGGAGTTGAAATAAAAACCAAATCTAAGGATATGGTGCCGTTTGATCTTAGCGCACTTCGCTGGAATAAAATTATTATATGTACTGATGCCGATAAAGATGGTTATCATATCAGAACTCTTTTACTGACTCTTTTTCGCAGACTTCTTCCTACTCTGCTCAGGGAAAAGAAGGTTTATATAGCTGAATCGCCTCTCTATGAAATTGTTTGCCGGGATAAGTCTTACTTTGCTTATAATGAAAAAGAAAAAATAGAAATAATCAATAAGCTGGGCAGTTCGAAATACACCGTTCAGCGTTCGAAGGGGCTTGGCGAAAATGAGCCGGAAATGATGCGCCAGACTACAATGGATCCGGCAACAAGACGGCTTATTTTAGTAACCCCTACGGATGAGATTCAGACAGACTGGATTTTTGAGACTCTTCTCGGAGATGATATCGTGTCACGAAAGGCCTTTATTACCGAGCATGGTTCGGAATATATAAGTGATATTGACCGTTCCGGGGATGATTTTTAAATATTTATTTGGGCGGCGATATATTTTGCTGCCCAAGTGACTCCTGGATATAATATATATTGTATGCATTGAATTTTTATGTAATTGTATTAATTTTTTTTACAAACTTATACTTTACAAATAGGAAAATAAATGATATAATAAACATCATAGTTTAAAAATTTCTGCCCGTAGCTCAGTTGGATAGAGTACCGGATTCCGATTCCGTTGGTCGCAGGTTCAAATCCTGTTGGGCAGGCCATCGCTCAAGGCTTTATTTATAAGGCTTTGGGTGATTTTTTATGCTCCGAAAATAGCAGCAGACGCATAACACCAGCTTGCGATTTCATTGTTTGGTACAAATTATTGTTGTTAAAATTTGTATCAATCAAACAATTGGTATGCTTGTAATGTTATGCGTCTGCGGGGGGAATTATATCTCAAATGCCTTTTCGGTTATCTCACCGTTTTCATCATAAAAATCCATGTGTCTGCGAAACTCTGCCTTGAGAACAATGGTAATATCAAGCTTTTTGTCTTTCTCTGTAATTATAATTTCTTCAACCAGCATTCGGAGATTGGTGTCGCTTATTGCTCCGTCTGTAACAATTTGCTCAATCAACTCCGTGCAATCCGGTTCATTTCAACAAAGCCAAATGTTGCGCGATGCAAATGCTGCGAAAGATATTTTATGCCGAAAGCCAGAAATGAAACACTGTACTGCGACAGAATTATTAGGGACGGCAAATTCTGCAAACAGTTGGTTCCCGCTTTAAATCATAAGCTTGCCGCAAAAAAACCACGGGTTATAGAAGAATATGGCCGCGCTAATCAGCGTATGTACAAATTCTATGAGCGCACGGCGAATTATAATCAAAAGCCGTCAGCGGTGGATTTGACTTATGCACAATACTATAAATGGCGTGATGCCGCGGCAAAAGCCAGAGATGAATTTTTAGCGGGTAAAATTCCCGAGGAGGATGCGCTGAAAATAATTATGAAATGATTTTTTTAAATTATATTTGCAAATACTATTGACTCTCAACTTACCATTAGGTATATATTTAATACAGAAAGGTACTTTTCAATAATTATAGCGAGGTGATTTAATGCAAATCGGAGAGTTCGCAAAACTTTGCGATACCCGTATTTCGGTGTTGCGACATTATGACAGTGTCGGACTTTTGACACCGGATTATATTGACCGTTTCACAGGATATCGTTATTATTCTATCGAACAAATTGATGTGTATATGCGTATTGATGCACTAAAAAAAGCAGGATTTTCACTGAAAGAGATAGCTGATATTCTGCCATATTCTGATGATTCAAATGTCATAATGAAACATATTGAATCCAAACGCTGTCAGTTGAATGAAACAATTGTAAACCTTGATAAAGCAGAAAAAATATTAATGGGAGTTGAGAAAATGATTAAATGTACAATTAAAAATGCAAAAGATAACCGTGCAGAAATTTGGTCATCACCAATAAAAAATCCAATTGATAATGACGAATTTGCTGCTACCTGCAGAAGTCTTGATGAAACTGCCACTACAAATAATTATCAACGTGTTTCCGGTTATAAATCAATTGGCGAGCCAGAAAGTAAGATAATATACTTAGCAATAGATGTTATAAAATTAAATGACTTTTTGACAGAACCGCACGATAATACTGAGCTGCAATTTGAAAATGATGAAACTGTAATCGGTAAATGGGAAGTAATTGGTGATTATATGCTCAAAGAAGACTTCTTTGCAGATCGTAAGCAGTCAGCAACAAATTACGGTGACATAAATAGATTTATATACTTTTTACCGCTCGGTCAAAAATATTGGTGTTATGGATGGAGAAAAGGAAAATTATATCTTATGGACGGTATGTCATCAAGCGTTAATGATTATTCGGTTGAAGAATATAACGGAAACACCTATATGTTCGTACAGAATAAATCATATTACTATCGTCGTGGAGGTAATCCGAGCGTGCTTGTTTTACGGCAAATTGACCATGAAAAATACGATAAAAATGAAATTTCAAGGACAGAAAATATTGATTTGCCATTTATTAATGACGAAGTAGTACTTGGTAGTTGGAAATCCATAGGATACTGTAAAACCATGCAGGATTTTTGGAATGAAAAGATATATAATGAAATTTTATTTTTTAAGAGCATTATATTTGAAACTAATGGCAAATGTACAAGTGTTTATGGGGATGAAACTATCGGCAATAATCTGCAAAGCTGGACCAAAGATTATGTTTTACGAAAATGGAATAGAACAGCTTGTAAATATGAAATTGTCTCAAAAGATGACAAGGAATATCTACTTATGGAATGGAAAAGCGGAGATTGGCGTTGGGGTGAATTTGATACAGATTATTATGTATTTGTTAGGCAGTAATTATTGATAATCAAGTCAGTCTAAAAGCAAATTGCCACACAGCCAACAGAAATGTTTTCATCCACCAGTTGATCAAACAGCGTGAATCAAACGGCTATTCTCATTTTCCCACCCCCAAAAAGTCAAGAGATCAGCTCCATATCGGTCATTTCCGATACAAAGCTGCTCTTTTGTTTTTTCTGCTGTTATTTGTTTGTAATTGTCTTGTGACATATTACGCACCTCCTGCAACAACAACATATACCATAGAAAATGATATAAGTCCAGAGAATTGCTTTGCAAATGCAGAAATATTTTCTATACTGATTGAATGTGTGAGAAAATCATGCTATAATAGTGGTGATAAACGAGGTGTAATTTTATGAAAATTAGCTATAAGCCGTTGTTTAGACAATTGCTTGAACTCGACATGAAGAAAATGGACTTGTTGAGGACTGCAAAAATCAGCACATCCACTCTCGCAAAGCTTGGTAAAAATGAACCCGTAAAGCTTGAAATGCTCGTGCGCATTTGTCAGGCTCTCCATTGCAGAATTGAAGATGTGGTGGAGTTTATGGAGGGGGAGGAATGAAATACAAAGCTATCTTTTTCGACCGTGACGGGACGCTTACATATTTTAACCATGAAAAAGAGATATGGCGCGATAAAACCATATCACAGTGGAGTGGAAAGCCGTTTGAACTATCTTATGATAAAATGATGCACTTATTCGGACTGGCTTCGGAAGGCAGGAGTCCGTGGTATCGAAATCTTGATGATGAACGCGAATTCAACAAACGCTATTACCGGCATTTACTCATCGGAGAGGGTGTAACCGAGGATATTGATAACCGGGCAGACATTTTGTTTTCAGAGCTGTGGTGCAACGGTGACCGTATTCTCTTTCCTGAAACCGTAGAGGTGCTGGAGTATTTTAAGTGCAAGGGCTATAAGATGGGCGTAATCAGCGACACTTCACCGTCACTTAAATATACCTTGCAGCAGCTTGGCATTGTGAAGTATTTCACATCGTTTACGGCAAGCTCCTTTGTCGGAGCAGGAAAACCCAGCCCGATAATTTTTAACGCTGCGCTGTCCGCACAAGGCGTAACGGCGTCGGAGAGTCTGTATGTTGATGATTACAAGCCGGAAGCAGACGGAGCAAGAGAGCAGGGCTTCACCTCTTTTTTGATTGACCGTAGCGGTGAAAATAAAGATAAATGGACAATTACAAGCTTGAAGGATCTTGTGGAATTTACGGAGAATTAGAGATAAATACGCTACTTATTGTGTTTAAGGGTATTAAGGAAAGCTTAAATTATCCAAATAAATAGAAACTGTAGGAGATAAGTCAATGGAGATGCAAGTGCAAAGAATTCTTGATGAAATAAAAAGTACAAGCGTACAAACTTTTGAAAAGAATTTAGTAGGAATATATGTTCACGGTTCTCTTGCGCTTGGTTGTTTTTCTTGGGACAATAGTGATATTGATTTTATTGTTGTATTGAAAAATCCACCTACACAAGCACAAAAAGAAGAGCATATCTCTGAACTTATGAGAATAAATGAAATTTGTCCACCTAAAGGACTGGAAATGAGCATTGTCCTTGATGAATATACCAGTCAATTTATATATCCCACACCTTTTGAGTTGCATTTCTCAAATTCTCATTTAAGGCAATGCACGGAAAATATTTCAGAATATTGTATGCAAATGAATGGTACGGATAAAGATTTGACAGCACACTTTACTATTATTAATAATGCTTGTATTACTATTTATGGAAAAGAAGCAGAAAATGTTTTCGGGGAAGTGCCTAAAAAGTATTACTGGGACAGTATCTTATATGACATTGAAAATGCCGAGAAAGATATAATAGAAAATCCGATATATACCATATTGAATCTTTGTCGAGTTCTTGCATATAAAAATGACAGTCTTATTCTTTCAAAAAAAGACGGCGGTAATTGGGCAATGAAGCATGTTGATACAGATTACATAAGCATAATTAAACAAGCATTGAACAAGTATCAAAGCTCTGGAACCTTTAAAATTGAAGCAAATGACAATATATTGCGCCGTTTTGCAAAGTATATGCGTAACCTTATATTATAAAACGAAAGTTGAGGTAGACCTATAAGTAATCAAAATATTTATGATAACCACGAATTTTTCAACGGCTACGACGAAGCATGCGAAAAGTTACTGTGGGATTCCAACCGCACGGCGATGTATGAGTTAAAATGCAGACTGGAGGAAAATATATGATATCAAAAATTATTTCCGACATATCCGATTTCATATTTGTTTCAGACAAACCGCAAAAAGCAGACGCGATATTTCTGCCCGGAGGCTCACACCCTGAACAACCGGAATACGCAGCAGAGCTTTACCACAACGGGTTGGCAAAATGGATGATACCATCGGGCGGAGTTAGTGTAAAATCCGGCAAATGGCATGGAGTGCGCTCTAAAGCGGATATCTATGACGGAAACTACCATTCTGACTGTGAGTTCTTTACCGATGTTTTTCTTAAAAACGGTGTGCCTGCTTCTGCGATTATAGGGGAGAACAAGTCCGGACACACAAGAGATAATGCTTTTTTCTCAAGAAAGGTCGTCGATGAACGCAGCATTGAAATACGAACAGCAATGATTGTATGTAAAGCATTTCACGCTCGGAGGTGCTTAATGCTTTATCAAATGGCGTTTCCCGAAGTACGGTTCATTGTCTGCCCTGTCCATTGTTATAATATCACAAAATATAATTGGTATAAGACAGAGCAAGGTATTGACCGCGTTCTCGGAGAGCTTGCACGCTGCGGAAATCAGTTTGTCGGAGATATAAAGGAGTATTTAAAATGAGCTGCTTTTCTTTTATGCCTCTTAAGCCGGAGTCAATAAATACATATCTTTCGGGAATTTACGATATTCTCCATACAAATATGAGTAAAATTGCCCCGACCGGAAACACATATGAAGAAGACAAAGCTATGTGGACAAGTTGTGTCAAGCCGGCTTTGGGGCAAAACAGACGAGATATGATATTGATTTTCAAAGAAAATGAACTTGTCGGATTTTTTCAGTATTATGTAAATTCAGAAACCTTCATGATGGACGAGATACAGTTTAAGCCGGAGTATCAAGGAAGCGGTTTATTCACAGAGCTATACAGATATCTGATAAAGATAATTCCGGCAGAAACACAATACACAGAGGCGTATGCAAGCAAGAAAAACCTTAAATCTCAGGCAATTCTGAAGCATCTCGGACTCGAAATAATCGGGGAGAATAAGAACGGTAACAGCTATCACTTTCAAGGTGAATACAAGAGATTGATTGAACGCTATTCTTAAAGAACAGGCACTAAAAGAAAGCAAGCGCTAATAACGGCATCTTTTTCATCAAGCCTTTACAAAAAAGGGGATGTCGCAAAGAGCCAAAATCATTTGCGGCAGCCCCTTTTTTAAAATTTAGTTTTTTAAAGAATAATAAAAATTCTTTCGGTTTAAATATACCTTATAAATGTAAGAGATAATTTTATTTTATATAAATTAATTTTAGTCAGTGAGAACGTATAACCATTTTATCATCTATATTTTTGGAACAAATATTATTTTAAAAAACTGTTATATGAAATTGCAAAAGTATTAAAGCATTCAATATTTTGATATATTAGGAAATAAGAATTAAGCATTATTTTATAAAATCAAATTCAAAATCGTATATTGAAACCGAGTCTCCATCTTTGCAACCGCTATCTTCTAATTTTTCAATTACTCCGCTTGATTTAAGTACCCTCTGAAAATAACGCAGTGAATCTCGGTCTTCAAAGTTCACTGAACCGACAAGTCTCCAAAGCCATTCCGCTTCTACATAAAAGGTGTTTCCCTCGCGGCGGATTTCCACGTCATGATTCTCACGGTCTATAACGTTTTTCTCCGGACAGTCAACAAATTCTGTTTCGTATACTACGACCGGGGGGAGTGTAAGAAGGCGGCTTTGTACGGTAAGTATCATCTGATTAATATTTTGCTTTGTAGCTGCAGATATGAAAATCAACTCTAATTTTTTTTCTTCGGCGTATTCTTTTATACGATCCGCTGTCGTCGGATCGGTTACCGCATCGCATTTATTCGCAATCAATATCTGAGGAAGATTTGCGAGCGCCTGGCTGAATTTGCATAGCTCGCAGTTTATTTTTTCAATATCATCTATCGGATCGCGTCCGGTAGTTCCAGAAATGTCTATAACATGCAGAAGCATACGGCAGCGTTCGATATGTCTCAGAAAATCATGTCCGAGGCCGGCACCGTCTGCAGCTCCCTCTATTAGTCCGGGAATATCGGCAGCCACAAAACCTGGGCCGTCGGGAACGCTGACAACGCCGAGATTAGGGGAGAGCGTAGTAAAATGGTAATCTGCAATTTTGGGACGTGCCGCAGATATTACTGAAAGGATAGTAGATTTTCCGACGTTGGGATAACCGATAAGACCAACGTCGGCAATCATTTTAAGTTCTAAAATCACGTTGCGTTCTTCGCCGCGCAGACCGCTCTTTGCAAATCGGGGAGTTCTGCGTGTAGGTGTTGCAAAATGACGGTTTCCCCAACCTCCGCGGCCGCCTCGGCATAATACAAATCGGTCGCATCCCGTCATATCCTTGATTACGAGACCGCTTTCGGCGTCTTTTATAACGGTTCCCGGAGGAACTTTCAGGGTAACATCATTTCCGTTAGCACCGTGGAATTTTGCGCCAGAACCGTCACCGCCTTTTTCGGCAGTGAATTTTCGGTGGTGCTTAAAATCAAGAAGCGTATTTGTACCCTCATCTACAATGATAATTATGTTCCCGCCATTCCCGCCGTCTCCGCCGTCAGGCCCTCCATGGGATACGTATTTTTCGCGTCGGAAGGATACTGCTCCATTCCCGCCGTCTCCTGCTTTTACATGTATTTTAACGTTATCTATGAGCATTTTTTATTATGCCTTTCATATACTTGAATTTTTGCTCGGCTCGAACTGCTCCGGGCAAATTGTTTCGGAATGACAGATGAATTTTGCCGTAGTACAGCAACTGTAGCTTATATTATGATATTTCCTCGGTATCTTTATTTTTGGCCATTTCTATTAGTTCAGCTTCGTCTATTATCTTAATTCCGAGCTTTTCTGCTTTATCAAGCTTGCTTCCCGCTTTGTCACCTGCGACGACGAAGTCTGTATTTTTTGAAACAGATGTTGATATTTTTCCTCCCAGGCTTTTGATAATATCGGAGGCTTCTGTTCTGGAAAGCGACGGGAGAGTACCGGTCAAAACAAAATTAAGTCCGTCAAACACAGAGCCGGATTTCGTTATTTTATCAGAGTTTGTCCGTACACCGCAGGCCGACAACTCGTTTATCAGAAGTTTTGTCTGAGGATGTGAGAAAAAATTTATGATATTGCGGGCGGTGATGTCACCGATGTCATTAATTTCAGTAAGGGATTCTTCATCTGCGTAAAACAAATCCGATATATCATCAAATTTTTCGGCAAGCGTCTGCGCGGCCGCTGTCCCTACCTGTCTGATTCCGAGCGCGTAGATAAGTCGGGCTGCTCCCCTGTCTTTTGATTTTTCAATAGCCGATATCAGATTTGCAGCGGACGTTTTTCCCATTCTTTCAAGCGGTTCAATCTGTTCTGCCCTAAGCTTGTAAATGTCAGATATTCCTTTTATAAGTCCGGCCGAAAGAAGGGTTTTGATTATGCTCGGCCCCATGCCGTCAATGTTCATCGCGTCGCGGGAAGCGAAATGTATAAGCGTTCGTTCAAGCTGAGCCGGGCATTCTGAATTTGTGCAAACTACTGCGGCAGTATCAGGCTCTCTGAAAACAGGTTCTCCGCATGAAGGACACAACTCAGGCATTTTAAAAGGAACAGACCCTTCCGGCCGTTTTTCATGACAAACCGATACAATCTCCGGAATTATATCTCCGGCTTTTTGTACGATTACTGTATCGCCTACCCGTATGTCGCGTTCGAGAATAAAATCAGGGTTGTGAAGTGTAGCCCGGCTTACAGTGGTTCCGGCAAGTCTTACGGGCGTAAGCTCTGCGCCTGGAGTGAGTACACCGGTTCTTCCGACCTGTACGGTAATAGCGGTAAGAACTGTTTCCTGCTGTTCGGGAGGAAATTTATATGCGACAGCCCATTTAGGACGTCCTGCAAGCGATCCGATTCTTTTTCTTGCTTCGATATCATCGGTTTTGATTACAACCCCGTCGGTATCGCATGGAAGGGAAGAACGGATTCGGCTGATTTCTTCAATATATTCTTTGATTTCCGCAGGCGAAGATGCCAGGCGCCTGAAAGGAATTACCTTGAAACCGAGAGATGAGAGAAAGTTAAGCCCCTCAAAGTGGCTTTTGAATTGTTTGTTGCATGCCTGGATGTTGAATATATAGATGTCGAGTTCCCTGGAGGCCGCAATTTTTGTGTCCAGCTGCCGCAGAGATCCGGCGGCGGCGTTCCTTGGATTTGCAAACGGACGCTGTCCCTCCTCATCTCGTTTTTTGTTTAGCTTTGCAAAGGTTTTTCTTGGCATATATACTTCACCGCGGACTTCAAGCATACCATCATATGGAATACGCAGAGGAATACTTCTGACTGTTTTCAGATTTTCTGTTACATTTTCTCCTGTTGTTCCGTCTCCGCGTGTTGCTCCGCGTACAAACAATCCGTTTTCATAGAGTAGTGAGACTGACAGACCGTCTATTTTACACTCTACAGACCAATTTCCATTATATACGGTTTTTTCAAGGTATTCCTCAAGCTCGCTGTAATTAAATACATCCTGTAAGCTGCCCATTGGAACATTATGAGTAACCTTTTCAAAGCGTTCAAGAAGCTCACCTCCTACTCTGAGTGTAGGAGAATCAGGACGTCTGTATTCCGGATATTTACCTTCAAGCTCTTCAAGGCGGCGAAACAGCGCATCGTATTCTCCGTCGGTAATTACCGGGTCGTCATCGACATAATATTTTCTGCTGTAAAAAGAAAGACGCTCTGTGAGCTCGTCAATTTCTTTTTTTATACATTCGGACGGTGCTGTGTTTTCTTTATCTGTCATACGTTAGACCTTTCGTTTTCGCAAATAGTAAGATATTTTCTTATCCGGCCGGGACCGCGTAAAGATAAGCCGTCGACAGGATTTTTGCACGTGTTGAAAAGAATGCAGAACTTCTTTTCGGCTCAGGTAATCCTATTGACAAAAGAAAGCGATAATGATATAATAGAAACAATAATAGCCATAAAAGGCTTATATTATACTTTTTGATATTTACTATATAATTATACTCTGTTAATCTCGAATCAGTATAACATATTTTTTCCTGTAATGCAAGTATATCATGCTGTTTAAAGCTGTATTTTGCGTTTACTCAGTTATGTCCCCTGTTTACTGTCTTCCAGAATAGAAGATAAAATAGGATATAATGGGAATAGAAAATTCCGGTCTGAAGGGCTTTTCTTTCAGACTTGTGTATTTAGGCTGATTAAATTGCACAGAGGAACAGAATAAAAAGGAGCGTTTGAAAATGAAAACTAAAGCAGTAAGAATTTACGGCAAAAATGATCTTCGCCTTGAGGAGTTTGAGCTTCCGGAAATGGGTGAGGACGAGATTTTAGCGCATGTTATTTCGGACAGCGTATGTATGTCTTCTCATAAGGCGGCACTCCAGGGACCGGATCACAAAAGAGTTCCGAATGACGTAGCTGAGAATCCGACGATTATAGGTCATGAGTTCTGCGGCGAAATTGTAAAGGTGGGTTCAAAATGGGCGGATCAGTTTAAGCCTGGTGATCGTTTTTCAATTCAGCCTGCAATGAACTATAAGGGCAGTCTTGACGCTCCAGGTTATTCATATAAATATGTAGGCGGAGATTCAACATATGTAATTATACCTAACGAGGTAATGGAAACGGGCTGTTTGCTTCGCTACAGCGGTGAAGCTTTCTTCTATGGTTCGCTTGCGGAGCCGGTATCATGTATTGTAGGTGCGTTCCATGCCAATTATCATACTACTGCGGGAAAATATGTTCATGATATGGGAATCAAAGAGGGCGGCTGTCTTGCAATTCTTGCGGGCGCAGGTCCTATGGGACTCGGCGCAATCGACTATGCAATCGGATGCGGCAGAAAGCCGTCCCTTGTAGTTGTAACGGATATTGATGATGCACGCCTTGCTCGTGCAGAGGAAATTTTGTCAGTCAAAAAGGCTGAGGCTCAGGGCGTAAAGCTTATATATCTTAATACTGGAAAGCTTGATGACGCAGTTTCGTATATGCTGGATCTGACAGGTGGCAAAGGCTATGACGACGTATTTGTATATGCTCCTGTAAAGCCGGTTGTTGAAATGGGAGATAAGCTTCTTGCCCGTGACGGATGCCTTAATTTCTTTGCCGGTCCTACAAATGCAGCTTTTTCGGCAGAGTTTAATTTTTATAATGTGCATTACGGATCGACTCATATCGTGGGAACATCCGGCGGAAATACAGATGATATGATTGAAGCTATCGGAATGATGGAAAAGGGGCTGATTAACCCGGCCGCCATGATTACACATATCGGCGGTCTTAATACCGTTATTGATACCGTGATCAATCTTCCTGAAATCAAGGGCGGCAAGAAGCTTATATATACAAACAAGGATATGCCGCTCGTTGCAATCGCTGATTTTGAAGAGCGCGGAAAAACAGAGCCGTTTTATGCGGATCTCGCGGAAATCTGTAAGAGAAACAATAATCTCTGGTGTCTTGAAGCGGAAAAATATGTACTCGAAAACGCAAAGGATATCTGATCTGCGTGATTTGATATTCTGACTATGTAATACAATTATGCAGAACCGGCGAAATTCGCCGGTTCTGCAGTAGATTTATAACCCCAAGTGAGATGTCTGCGTTTGTAAGACGTCTGTATCCGACAGGAGGACGTTTATTTTTACAGCGATGGTTTATCCACCGGAACGAATTGCGACGGGGATTTGTTCCTGTTGAACAGAGTGGTGCTTTTTGTTGAACAGAGCAATGTTTTTTATTGAATATAATGATGCTTTGTGTTGAATGATGCGATGATTTACACTGGACTCAGCTATGATTTTCCCCGTCCCTATATATAACGAGGAGACCGTTACAATTGCAACCGCTTGCAAGCTTCAATTTGAGTGAGATTGTTGCTACGATGCTCAGATTGATGTAAAGAAAAGCGATTAACAAATGATTGATAATAAGGAAGAAATGACTGATAATTAATAAGGAAGGATAATCGAAATGTTTGAAAATGAACTCGCTGCGCTTGCCGAAATGAGCAATAAATTTGGCTCTGACGCCGACTATGTTCTTGCAGGTGGAGGAAACACATCGTTTAAAAGTGATGACTGCCTTTTTGTAAAGGGCTCTGGAACCGCGCTGGCCACAATAAAACCGGATGACTTTGTAAAAATGGATCGTCGTGCTCTTGAAGCAATGTGGGACAAGAATTATCCTGCGGGAGAAAAGGAGCGTGAAGATGCAGTTCTTGAGGATATGATGGATGCAAGGGTAAAAGGTGAGACGCGGCGTCCGAGTGTGGAAACGCTTCTGCATGAGCTTTTTGAGCAAAAATATGTCCTTCATGTTCATCCTGCGCTTGTAAATGCTCTTACATGCTCTGTAAACGGCAGAGAAAAAGCGCTGTCAATGTTTCCGGAGGCGGTTTGGGTTCCGGCATGTAAACCGGGATATATTCTTGCACTTAATTGCCGTGAAGCAATTTCAGAGAAAATGAAGACAAACGGCGGAAAATTTCCTCAGATTCTTTTTCTTGAAAATCATGGTATTTTTGTTGCGGGAGATAATGCCGATGCTGTGGGAGAGCTTGCGTGCGGCATACTTTCCCGTATACATAATGAGATAAACGGAGGAGAGCCGTTTTCAGATTTTGAACAATTGGACGATTTTGATATAGACCGTGCGGTTTTGGTAGCTCCGGTACTCAGAATGCTTTATTCGGACGGTACTTCCGAAGCGGTTGTGAAGTTTGAATGCAGCCGCGCTCTTCTCGATTATGATACGTCTGTAAAATCGCTTACTCCTGATCATATTGTCTACACCAAAGCCTCGCAGCTTGTACTTTCTTCAGATGTATGCGAAGAAGGAATCATCTCTGAATTTAAAGCGTTTACGGAGAAAAACGGATATAAACCTCGTATTGTTATTGTAAAAGGACTTGGAATATTTGCCTGCGGAAAAAATGCCAAGGAAGCCGAAACCGCAAGAGAAGTATTTGTAGACGCAGTTAAAATCGCATATTTTGCAAAAGCATTTGGCGGAGTAAAGCCAATGACCCCCGATTTAATTGACTTTATTGTAAATTGGGAAGTTGAAAGTTATCGCAGCAAGGTAAGTCTTGCGGTCGGTTCAGGCAAGCGTCTTGAGGGAAAGATTGTGATCGTAACAGGCGGCGCTCAGGGCTTTGGCAAAGGAATTGCTGACGCTATGGCCGCCGAGGGAGCAAATATTGTAATTGCCGATATGAATGCCGACGGAGCCGAAAAGGCGGCGCGTGAGTATGGGGTACACGGCTATTCTGTTGCGGCAAATGTCACTGATGAGGATTCTGTAAAAAATATGATTGACCGTACAGTTCTCGCTTTCGGCGGACTGGACGTGTTTGTAAACAATGCGGGCGTAGTTAAAGCAGGAAGTCTTGAGGAAATGACGAAGAAAAATCTTGAGTTTGTAACTGCAGTAAACTACACAGGGTATTTTCTCTGCACAAAGTATGCCTCTGCCGTAATGAAAATTCAGCACAGAATTGCTCCTTCATATATGATGGACATCATTGAAATCAACTCAAAATCAGGACTTGCGGGTTCAAACAAGAATTTTGCATATGCGGGAAGCAAATTCGGCGGTATTGGTCTAACTCAGTCCTTTGCACTTGAGCTTGTTCCGTATAATATCAAGGTAAATGCTGTTTGCCCTGGCAACTTCCTTAACGGTCCGCTGTGGAGTGATCCGGAAAAAGGCCTGTTTGTTCAGTACCTTAATGCCGGAAAGGTTCCGGGCGCCAAAACGGTTGAGGATGTACGTCGTTTTTATGAGAGCAAGGTTCCGCTTAACCGCGGCTGTGAGACGCTCGACGTTGCGCGTGCAATTTTCTATATAATTGAGCAGGAATACGAAACCGGTCAGGCTGTGCCTGTAACCGGAGGTCAGTCTATGCTTAAGTAAAAACGCGGCAGGAAAGGATTTGAAATAAAAAATGATGACACTTGACGAGCTTCGCAAAGTAAAAGAAGGCGTTGACAGGGGCGAAATTTCCGCGCCGCCGGATACGTATTATGTAAACAATCATATTCATACAACATATTCATTTTCACCGTATAATCCGGCTGAGGCTGTATATATGGCATGGAAAAACGGCCTTAAAACAGCCGGTATTATGGATCATGATTCCGCAGGCGGGGCAAAGGAGTTTATAGAGGCCGGAAAAATTATCGGTATGCCGGTGACCTGCGGTATAGAATGCCGTATCGACATGTCAATGACTTCATTAAACGGAAGAAGAATAAACAATCCTGATCAGAAGTCTGTTGCTTATGTTGCTATGCACGGAATTCCTCATCAGAATATTGACTCGGTTGACAGATTTCTTGCGCCGTATCGGGAAAAACGCAATATCAGAAACAGAAAGATGTGCGAAAATATAAGCGAAATTGTAAGACCTTATGGTTTTAAGCTTGATTTTGACACAGATGTACTCCCGATTTCAAATTATGCGGCAGGCGGTTCGGTAACCGAACGTCATATACTGTTTGCACTTGCAAAGAAAATAACTGCAAGATATAAAACTCCGGATGAAGTACTTTCATTTCTTGAAAATGAAATGAAAATAAGCATTTCGCCTAAGCTGCGCGGATTTATAGCGGAAGGAGAGCAAACACCAAATTTTTATGAATATGATATTCTCGGAGTTCTCAAAAGCGATCTGGTTGAAAAATTTTATATTCCGGCAACAGATGAATGCCCTGAGGCACCGGATTTTATAAAAATGGTTCATGACAACGGTGGCATAGCGGCGTATGCGTATCTCGGAGATGTCGGAAATTCGGTTACAGGAGATAAGAAAGCGGCTAAGTTTGAGGACGATTATCTTGACGAGCTGGTAGGTGTACTTCTTGAGCTTGGTTTTGATGCGATTACTTATATGCCGACGAGAAATACCCTTGCTCAGCTTCAGCGTATAATGAAAATTTGTGAAGATAATAAATTTTTCCAGATATCAGGGGAAGATATTAATTCTCCTCGGCAGTCATTTATCTGCCGAGCGCTTGATGACGAGCACTTTAAGCATCTTATTGACAATACATACACGCTTATAGGATATGAACAGGCGGCATCTGAAAATCTCGAAGCTGCCAAGGAAAAATATTCGTTTATTTTTGAATAATCTATAACTAAAACGATATGGTGTCCGGATTTTTCATACGCTTGTATTGAAATGCATTCGGATACTGTAAGACGATCGTCTGCAAAGTGATTCGGCTGCGAGGAGGCCGCATCTGCATGCGTAAGTTTCTATTTACTTTTTCCGGTGGTGGTACAATTCACCGCCGGAATTCTTTATGACAGGACTGCCCATTGTTTAATTAAAGCTCCGCAGCTTGCAGCGCTGAGATCAGGATTTGAAATATTTATCAGTCTTAGCTTATGTTTTTTGCGGAGCTTGTTAATTGTATTTGAAGATTTGTTTATTGTACTGTGATATTAAAATTTATAAGCGGAATTTAGTTCTAAATATTTGCTGAGTGGTTATGATAAGTGGAATTATGAATTTTTTGACTTTATGAAATATTTCTTGAAAGGCAGACTTGTATGAGTATTATTATAGAATTTTATAATTTCATATCTGAATATTCGGATTTTTTTGTGATTCTCTTTGCGTTTATGAATATTATAACATTAGCTTTATACGGTGCGGACA
>CDYR01042972.1_pt1 | contig 19320 bp, 17 predicted proteins | sample 557691 | NCBI WGS metagenome assembly CDYR01 (sample SAMEA3182103, study PRJEB8094) | gut metagenome | biome: human; feature: gut; material: Stool; isolation source: human stools | place: Canada | collected 2013-02-19 | reverse complement strand
CATACACTTTTTCGATGACGGATTGATCCGCCGCCGGAACGCCTTATAACGGAACTACGCTTATTATTGAATATTAAGATGTTATAACATGGGGCTAAAACCTATGAATTTATTTTTGCTTATAATACCTTATGCGTATTTAAGGTAATTTATATATTATTCGATTTAATTGAAGTTATAAAGCTTTTAAGCTGTTTCCAGTCTCCATGAGGATAGACTGATATTTCTTTTCCAGAACGGTTTAACAGGCAATTTGTAAGCAAAAAAACTTTCATTCCTATTTCAGAAGCCGGCATGTCATCATCAACGTCATTTCCAACCATAGCACATTCATTTGGCTTTAGGGAAAGCTTGTTAAGTATTTCGCTGTAGTATTCAAGCTTTGGTTTACAGAAAGAGCTGTTTTCATATGTTGTGTAATATATGAAATCGGATGGCAATAGCCCGGCCCATCTTATTCGGTTTTCCGTTGCGATTGACGGAAAAACCGGATTTGTTGCAAGTACAGGAATTAAGTCGAGTGATTTTACTGTTTTAATTATCTCTTTTGCCGCTGGATTCGGAGGACAGATTGTACTTATTTTATTAAAGTCATTTCTATAAAATTCTTCAAATGCCTGACGAGTTTCAATTGGTATTTTTCCGAAATGTTTTTCAAAGTCACGCCAAAAAGCTTTCTCGTTTGTAATACTTCCGTCGTTTTTCATCATAGCCTCTGTTCCGCTCCAAACTGCTTTACGAAGCTCTTTTGGCTCATATCCGTTTTTTGATAACTTATCGGTAAGCATATCAAAGTACATACTGCAAAAATCATCGTAATCCATCGGAAGCAGAGTTCCGTCGAGGTCGAAGAATATAGCTTTTAACATTCGGAAACACCTTTCATACGGGTAAAGTTTATAATATAAAATCCATCGCTGTCAAAAAATTAAATACTGCATGCCTTTTTGATAACCGAAACTGCTTTTTCCAGTTTATCGTAAGGTATATTAAGAGGAGGAAGCAATCTTAACTTTGACTTTGCTGAGAGAACGAGAACGCCTTGCTCCATACAATTATTTATAACATCTTTTACATTTTTTTCTGTTTTTATACCGAGCATAAGGCCCAGTCCTGTTATCTCTGCAATTCCGCTTGAATTGTTAAGCTCTTTTACAATATAATTGCCTTTTTCGGTTACTTCATTAAGTAGCTTGTCGTCAATCCTTGAAAGAACAGATAACGCCGCGGAAGCGCAAACCGGATTTCCTCCGAAAGTTGAACCGTGCGTTCCGGGCGTGTATACGTTTTCAACCTTCTCGCCGAAAAGAGTTACTCCGAGGGGGAGACCTGCGGCCAATCCTTTTGCGGATGTCACTATGTCAGGCTTAATATCAAAGTTCATATATGCGCATAGTTTTCCGCTTCTTCCGTTTCCGCATTGGATTTCATCGGCTATAAGCAAAAGACTGTACTTTTCAGCTGTACTTTTTATTGCACGTACAAAATCCTCAGACAGCGGTATTACTCCGCCTTCTCCCTGTATTGCTTCAAACATTATCGCACATACATTTCCGGCTGCTGCAAGCGTTTCCAGTGAATCGGGATTTTCTGTATCGGCATAGACAAATCCCGGAGTAAACGGTCCGAATTCTTGATGAAAACAGTCCTGACCGGTCGCGGAAAGAGTAGTTACAGTTCTTCCGTGAAAACTATTTTTAAGTGTAATTATCACAGAATGCTTTTCATCTCCGTATTTGTTAAAAGCATATCGGCGTGCCGCCTTTATAGCACATTCGTTTGCTTCGGCTCCGGAATTAGAAAAAAAGACCTTTTTTAAACCTGTTTTTTGGCAGAGCATCTCCGCAAGCTTAACACATGGTTCGGTATAATAAAGATTTGAAGCATGTGCCAATTTATGAATCTGGTTTTCAACTGCAGAACACCACTCCTTGTCTGCCGCGCCAAAAGTGTTTACGGCAATACCTGCGCCCATGTCAATATATTCAGTTCCTGTTTCATCGTAAAGTATGCAGCCGTTTCCGCGTACAAGAGTTATCGGAAAACGTGAATATGTGTGAGAAATGTACTCTGAGTCTGTCTGTTTTATATCCATAAATAACACACCTTTCATTTAATATATATGCGATTAGTTATATTTTAAGCTTGTACTATCATAGTACCTATGCCTTCGTCCGTTAGAGTTTCAATCAGAATAGAATGAGGAATTCTGCCGTCAATTATGAACACTTTATGTACTCCCTTGCGTACTGCTTCAACGCAGCATTCAACCTTAGGAATCATACCGCCGGAGATTGTACCGTCTTCGATAAGTCCGGAAACGGAATCTATTTTCAAAACCGGTATCAGAGACTCAATATCATTTTGATCGCGAAGAATCCCGCTGGTATCGGTCATGCATATCAGACTTTCGGCGCCAAGCTCTCCAGCTATCTGTGCAGCGGCCGTATCTGCATTTATATTGTATACATGTCCTTCCTTATCACATCCAACTGTAGATATTACCGGAATATATCCTTTTTCTTGTATATCTATAATAGGTTTGACGTTTACTTTTGTAATTTCTCCCACGTAGCCAAGTTCATCAGAAAGCGGTTTGGCTTCAATCAGACGGCCGTCAGCTCCGCAGAGGCCAATCGCTTTTCCGCCGATATTTTCAATAAAATTTACAAGTCCTTTATTAATTTTGCCTGATAAAACCATCTGAACTATGTCGGCTGTCTCGCTGTCGGTAACTCGGAGTCCTCCGACAAATTCGGATTTTTTTCCGATTTTTTCGAGCATATCGGTAATTTCAGGACCTCCGCCGTGTACAAGTACGACGCGGACTCCGATTAATGAGAGCAGAACAATATCTCCCATTACGGCTTTTTTCAGCTCGTTGCTCAGCATGGCGTTTCCGCCGTATTTTATTACAACAATTTTATTATTATATTTTTGTATATATGGAAGTGCATGAACAAGAACTTCAGCGCGTTCCGCATTTGTAAGATTCATTATGTATTGCCTTTCAATATTGGTTGTCTGGATATTCGAATTTTCAATATTAGATTTAAGGAAAAAATCTTCGTGTGGAAAATTATATGATTTTGGTTGTCATGTCCTGTAGTCTCCGTTGATTTTTACATAATCATACGTAAGATCACATCCCCATGCAGTTGCGGAATTATTTCCGCTTCCAAGTGATACAAGAATTTCAATTTCGTTTTCAGAAAGAATTGTTTTTGCCGACTCTTCTGAGAAATCTACACCGGCACCATTACGACATACTTCAATTTCTCCCTTGCATGAGCGGAAAGAGACTCCGACCTTTGACACGTCGACGTCTGCATCGGCATATCCTATTGCGCATAAAACCCGTCCCCAGTTTGCATCGGCTCCAAACATTGCGGCTTTGAGAAGGGAAGAACAGATAACCGATTTCGCAACGGTTTTTGCTGTTTTTTCATCTTCGGCTCCCGAAACACTGCATTCAAGAAGTTTCGTTGCTCCCTCTCCGTCAGCCGCTATCATACGGCATAACTTACTTGTAATTTCAAAAAGCGCGGCACAGAATAAATCGAAATCTTCTCCTTCGGAATTTATTTCTGGATTGCCCGCAAGTCCGTTTGCCATTACTGCTACCATATCGTTCGTTGAAGTATCTCCGTCAATTGAAATCATATTGAATGAATCTTTTACATCGTTTGATACGGCTTTTTGAAGCATGGCGGGGCTGATTGCACAGTCTGTGGTAATAAATACAAGCATTGTTGCCATATTAGGATGAATCATACCTGAGCCTTTTGCAATCCCTCCGATACGGCATTCTTTTCCGTTTAATATGAAACAGCAGGAAAGCTCTTTTATTTTTGTATCTGTAGTCATTATTGCGGCAGCGGCGCGTTCACTGTATCTTCCGAGTCCTGAAACGAGCGGTTTCATTCCGTTTGATATCGGATCAATCGAAAGCTGCTGACCTATAACTCCGGTTGATGCGACAATTACATCCTGTGCCGGAATTCCTGTATGCTTTTCTACCAACAGACTCATTTCCTCCGCAATCTCAATTCCATTCGCGTTGCATGTGTTTGCGTTTCCGCTGTTGCATATTATTGCCTGCGCCCGTCCGTTTAAAAGATGATTTTTTGTCACCGTTAGAGGGGCTCCCTTAACCGCGTTTTGGGTATATACAGCGGCCGCATTCGCTGTAACTTCGGAAACAATTAAAGCAAGATCAGACTTTGATTTATTTTTTCTTATACCGCAGTGAATACCGTTTGCTTTGAATCCTCTTGCTGCGCATACTCCTCCCGGAATAGTTTTTATTTTTAATGTTTTCATGTCTTTTCCTTTCATATGGACTTTAATTCGAAATTATATTATTATAAATAATTATAGCAATAATCCTTTGCACGGATCGGTTCCGATTACAAGATTCATACATTCGATTGCCGCGCCGGATGCTCCTTTTCCAAGATTATCATACCTTGCGGTCAAAATTATCCTTTCATCATTACCGTAGACGGAAATTTCCATAGAATCTTTTTCGGAATATGCCCCTGCGGACAAAAAGCCGTTTTCGTCGCCGTGTTCTGTAAATTTTACAATGGGACCTTCATAGAGCTCTGAATATATATTTTCTATATCTTTTATGTTTCCTTGAATATCATCGATGAAAAGAGGAACGGTTACTTCCATACCGCTGTAAAAATCTGCAACGGTTGGACAAAATGCAGGTTTATAATTAAGGCCGCAGATTTTTTGCATTTCACGGAGATGCTTATGTTCCTGGGTAATCCCATACTGACGCGGGGCACGGAGCAAGGTGTTTTCTGCTGATGCTTCATATTCAGAGATCATTTGTTTTCCGCCTCCGCTATATCCGGTTAAGGAAAAACAGCATAAGTGTGCGTCGGCCGGTACGATTCCGGCTGATACAAGCGGCGCAGTAAGAGCTATAAACCCGCTGGCGTGGCAGCCCGGAACAGCTATTCGCTTGCTTTTCTTTATTTTTTCACAGAAGTAATCAGATATTTCCGGAAACCCATATTCCCATCCGGAGAGGGTTCGGTGTGCGGTCGAGGTATCTATTATAATAGTATCAGAATTGTTTTCAACAAGAGAAACCGCCTGAATTGCTGCGCTGTCCGGAAGACAGAGAAAAGTAATATCCGACTCTCCTATAGCTTTCTTTCTTGCTGAAACATCTTTGCGCTGTTCTTCATTGAGCACGATCAGCGAGATGTCATTGCGCGCCTCAAGACGCTCATATATACGGAGTCCTGTTGTTCCCGACCGTCCGTCTATGAATACTTTAGTTTTACCGCACATTTTATGATCAAAACCTTTCCGAGTATAAATATAGGTAAAAATAAGATATCCTCCGTCTGTCAGGATGTTAATCTCTGAGACGGCGGATTGCAGAAAATTTATGATATGGTATAATTCATCTTCAAAAAGTTTATTACGAAATTCAATAGATTGTGAAACGAGTCATATGCAAGTTACGAATAAATATACGACCACTTGCATGTTTATACATTATAAATCATTTTGAAATTAAATGCAATAGGTTTAAGAAAAAAAACTGCACAAATATTTATACGATAATTATTTATCGATTGTATTCATTAACTTATGAGCGCGGAGATCAGAAAAATATAGTTTAACAATCTGCCGTCAAATAATATTCCCTCCTTTATTTGTAGAACTTTATTTATAGAAAAAGAGAGAAATTCATGATACAATAAAAACTATAAAAATTAATAAACTAAAAAAGTTTAACCGTTTTATTTTTTCTTACACTATTAAAACAGAAGCTTCTCAAAATACAGCATGTTGGGGGTGGCATATGAACGAGACTCAGCGGATTGAGAAAATTACAGAAGTATCTAAAACTATTTTTTCATATTGTATGGCAAAGACAAAAACAAGGGCAGACGCTGAGGATTTATCTCAGGATATTTTGTGCGAGTTGATTAAATCATTAAATTCAATTCGTGATGACAGGGCGTTTTACTCTTTTATGTGGGCAGTTGCCGGAAATGTATATAAACAGTGGTGCAGAAAAAAAGCGAAGAGCAGTACCGTTGAACTTATTGATGATATCAGTGAAGAAATTGATTATGAATTTGGTTTTGAAAGCGATATTTATATTTTGCGGAGGGAACTGACGCTTCTTTCGGAAAAATATCGTCGTGCGACTATTTTATACTATATCGACGGAAAATCATGTTCAGAAATTGCCTCAGTCCTCGATATATCTGAAAGTATGGTAAAATATCTGCTTTTCAAATCGAGAAAAATATTGAAAGAAGGAATGAATATGGATCGTAAACTTGGAGCGCTCAGCTATAACCCTAAAAATTTTATTCCATTTTATAACGGTTCCGGGCCGAATCGATTTTATGATTTTATGCAAAGTAAAATAAGGCAAAATATTATAACAGCTTGTTACAATGATTCGTTGACGGCTGAGCAGATAAGCCTTGAAACAGGTATTCCGCTTCCGTATCTTGATGCTGAAATCAAGCAGCTTGAAGACAAGGCGTTGCTGATTAAAAGCGGTACTCATTACAAAGCAAATATCATTGTTATTACTTCGGCTTGTGTCGATGAAATAAATCGAAATGCAATAATATATCACAATAAAATTGCTGATATAATAGGTGAATTTATTGAGACAAAACTTACTGAATTCAGAAAGATTGGATTTTCCGGAAATGATTTTACAGAAAATTCTCTTCGCTGGCAACTGATTGCCTTTGTATTATCGGTAATTATTTCTTACGATACCAAGGAAGTTTTAGAATATCCGGAAACCGCTTGGGGCGATCATGCTTATCTTTGGCTTATCGAAGAAGATAAATCGGTCAATAATCATATATTTAATTTTTCAACTCAATACAGCCGCCATGGCGATCGCATATGTTTTTTTGATTATCTTCCAAATCCTAAAGGAGATCATCGCGATTTTTACGGCAACGCCCGCTATATTAACATACTATGTGATATTGTGCATGACAATTGCTGTAATTTTAGCGAATATGATCTTGAGGCAGTTGCGGAAATGATAAGAAAAGGTTATGTTATAAAAGAAAATAATATATTTAGAGTTGCCATGCCGGTATTCACAGCGGAACAATATTCCGAGGCATTTGATCTTGCAAGAGATTTTGTTGACAAAAATCTGCAGAATGTAATAGCAAGCCTTGACAGTGCATATGAACGAATACTCAGCGAGCATACTCCCAAACACCTGCAAAAACAAGCAGCTGATATTGCCAGAATGGATAGACTTGTCAATGCCGCAGATGTTCCCATAAATATTTTGGTAGAAAGAAAAATACTGAATACAGACTGGAATAAGCTTGAAATGCCTACAACGTTTATAGTAATTAACAGCTAATGTTCTAATAAAATGTTTCGCTCCTCTACTTATGATGTTATTTGATGTGATGAGACTAATGTCAAATGCAGCGAAAAGTCAGAAATACGTCAGATCTGTATTAGAATTAAGAGAGCAGTGACGCGGCAGTTAAGATTTGTCGTTCCCTATTGAATTAGACATAGTTTTGTTTATTTCGTTTATTCCGTTTCATTTTTTACGATGGTACAATTTATGTGCCGATTCTGAATGACGGTTTCTGAATCTTTGTTAAACAAATGGCCGCCGAAAGTTATATTTAGAATAACTTTCGGCGGTTATGACAGCTTATATTATTGCGGTTATAATACCTGATATTATTGCAGTTATAGCACTTTATATTTTTATTGCTTTTTTTAACTGACCGGAACGAACTTCATCGCGTCAGAAAAGCAGAGCGGTTTTAAGCGGAAGTAAAATCTAAGCGTTTCAAAAACCTGAAGTTCTTGATTGTCAGCATTCAGAGCGGATGTAATACTGATAAATTTGCAGCCGTCTTCTTTAGCAAGTCCGCGGAGCCGTTTGTTTACTCCCGAAGCGAGCGGAGAGTCTGAAAATACTGATACTATATAAATTTCCGCATTTGTTTTTGAATGAATTTGATAGAGAAGATATTCATATTGACTTAAGAAATCATTCGCGTTAAATCCGGGATCTTTTATATCATAATCTCCGACAGCCACAAAAACCTTTGAAGGATCAAGCTCAAAAACGCATTGCTCAAGCATACTTGAGATTTCGGAAATTGTAGAGTCCGGTACGCTCCGATTGTATATCGGAGTTTCCAAGTCATATTTTTGCGCAAGCTCATTGATAGGAAAGTCTGTAAAGTAATCTGAACCGAGGAGTACAACTCCGTCTTTATCTGCAATTTTATTAATTTCCCTGAACCTGTCTCTTAAAAGCTGAAGCATTTTTCTTTTTTCCTCCTTCGTCGCCTGTCTTTATATTTTCTCTGTCAATCTTGAGATTGACAAAATAAACTACAATATTTGCGGAGACTACTATAAGATTAAGAAGATATGCAATAAGAACATAGCTGACGCTGTGATTTATTACTTTTGCTGCAATTCCTGCAATATATCCTGCTACAATCAGCAATGTAAACGGCAAACTCATAGCCTTTGCGGAACGGGCTTTAATATTCCTCCAAAGTGAGAATGGCCAGGAAAGCCCAAAGCAAATTAACATAACCGTTTCAAGTAATTGATCCATAACTATAACCATACCTTTCATATAGACACATAGTTTTGTCTTACACCGAGTGTCAGAATCTTTAATTTTGTATTTACGGTAATCAAAACTATTTCTTAAAGAGAATCTTTAGATTTTCATCATTTGGATTTCTTTTCTGTTATTAACATTTTATCATTGATAACTTAATAATTCAAATATATAATATCTATGAAAAGCATAGCTTATAAGCTATGAATTGTTGTTCTATCGTCGAAAATTCAGTAAATTTAAAAATAATTAAAAGCGAAATGTATCTGTCTGTAAAACGTTCGGCTCTACGGGAAATGGTTTCCATTAATTTTTCTGGAGGCGGTATAATTCACTATCGGAACGTCTTATGACGGTGCTAAGTTCTTATTTAAAAAAAGGATGTGGTGCGGAAATGGAGCTTTCACAGCTTCGATATTTTGCAGAGGTTGCACGAACCCAGCATATTACTAAGAGCGCGGAAAATCTTCATATTGCCCAGCCATCGCTTACAAAAGTGATCCATAATCTCGAAGACGAGTTCGGCGTTCCGCTTTTTATACACAAGGGAAGGAATATAGTTTTATCAGAATATGGCAAGTATCTTCAAAAAAAAATTGTGCCCATTCTTAAAGAGCTTGATGAAATTCCTGAGATGCTTCATACTATGGCAAACTTGTCGAACGAAACGATTCATTTAAACGTTTTGGCGTCTTCTGTTTTTTTGACGGAAGCTATTGTAGAGTATAAAAAGAATCATCCCGATATAAAATTTGAATTCTTGCAGAATAACCGTGAGGATATATATGATATTCAGATTTCTACTAAGCTGTTTTATCAGCTTCGCGGCGATGAAGCTTCGACAGCCTTTGTATGTAATGAAAAAATCTTTCTTGCTGTTCCTAATATTGAAAAGTATGAAAATATCAGCTCCGTTTGTCTCAGAGATGTCATGGGAGAAAAGTTTATAAGTCTGAGTGACTCGCGTCAGTTTAGAACAATATGCGATAAACTGTGCCAGCATTCAGGCTTTAGTCCTCAAATCGTGTTTGAGAGCGACAGTCCGATGGCGGTTATGAATATGATCGCGTCAAATATTGGTGTGGGATTTTGGCCTGAATTTTCATGGGGGCCGGTTATGTCGGAAAATATAAAATTACTGAGCATTGCGGACGGCCTTTTTTCACGGGATATAATAGTATCTTATAAACTTAATAAGCTTGATAACAGCAGTGTGATAGAATTTTACAATTTTCTCCGTGGTTATTGCGACAGGGCAAAGAATAGCGATGTGTCTGACGGAATGTATAAAAATAATCCGGACTTCCGTAAATGATTGTACTTATTACGGCAATACCGGACTATATGATGGTATATTAAATTATAGTATATCAGAGAATAAACGATTTTAAAAGAATTAACTATATACAGATTATAAGACAGATTGAGATAAATTACGTAATAAATTACGAGCCGATTACAAAATAGATTATAAAACAGATTGCAATACGGATTTTGGAACAGGTTTATAAAACAAACCGCTGAGAGTTCTCTAAGAACGGTGGTATAAGGTCTGAAGGAATGAAACTAAATAACAGAGAAGCATGCTTTAGGATTTTATTGCTTCCGTGACTTATCGGACAAAGAGAAGCTGCTGTATAATACGGCTATTAATACGTCGTTAGTACTGATTGACTTATTTGACCCGATATGTTATATACTGCATTCATATATAAACATTTCACAATCATTATTAACTGCGATTTCTTTTTTGTAGGATGAATAGGTCAATATAGTATTAAAGCCGCATTCTTTTAAATATTGTTCCATTTCTCCCAGTCTATATAAATGTGTCTGAAAATCCATATTTTCAATTCGCAATAATTCAGTATTGTTATAAAGTTCGTAAATTGACGGTGAAAACTGAGTTTGACTTTTATCATCGTAATAATTTTTTTCCTTTAAAATCAAATTTAATCCTTCTTTTGTTTTCACGGAGATATTTACTTTATAGTCGCTGTCGTCAGTACATCGGTCAAAAATAGTATCAACTGCAAAAACGAAGTTTCCTTTCGGTGTCAGCAGATCTTTTATTTTTCGCAAAAATTTTTTACACAAATTTATATCGGTAAATAATGAAACAGAGCCTGACGGAATAAAAATATAGTTGAATTTCTCTTCAGTTGAATACTCTATAATATCTTTTTGTATAACCTTTGCGTCAGGCGCTTTCTGTTTCAGCTTCGCCAGCATTTCTTCTGATAAATCCATTCCGCTGATGTCGAAGCCGCGCTCTAAAAAAGGGATCAAAAATCTGCCGCTTCCGCACAACGGTTCTAATATTTTCATGTTCTTTTTTGCGTAGGAAAGATAAAACTGTAATTCGTCTTCCGGTGGAGTTTTGTGTAAAATTTCATACATTTCTGTACATAAGCGTCCGTAATAGTTTGGGGTTGTTTTATTCATTTCTATTTTCTCCAATTATGCCTGACTATTTAGATAATAAAATATAGTTCGGTATATTTCGGTCATAATACGGTCTGATAAATTCATCTTCTTTTTCAATACAATGCTATAGTTAGCTTTTATTTATGGCAGCAAATATCTATACATATATCTACAAAGAAGTACTTTCGGAACGCAAATTGACCGGAAAGCAAATACAGAGTACATTACTTTTAAAAGTTTGTCAAAGAAGAATACACGCTTATAATGCAAATATGTATAACTTTACGCTTTTAATTTATCCGCAAAGTCAGACATAACTTCGGAGATTTTAATCTGCTGGGGACAGACTGCCTCGCAGCTTCTGCATCCCACGCATGACGATGGTTGTTTATCGGATGGAAGAGCCGCAAGTGCCATTGGCGCGAGGAATCCTCCTTCGGAGAATATATGTTCATTGTAAAGAGAGAGAAGATGTGGAATATCAAGTTCCTGAGGACAATGAGAAGTGCAGTACCGGCACGCTGTGCAGGAGAGCGATTTCTTTTTAGTCATTTCGTCCGCTATTCTGAGCAAAATATCAAATTCATTATCCGATAACGGTTTTTCGGTTTCAAATGTTTTTATATTTTGTTTCAGCTGTTCAAAATCAGACATTCCTGACAGCGTAACACAAATATCCGGGATTGTCTGGAGAAAACGGAAGGCCCACTCCGTAACCGTTTCATCGGGACGCAGAGTTTTCAATTCATCTTCATAGTTTTTCGGCAGTGATGTCAGCTTTCCTCCGCGCAGCGGTTCCATTACCCAAACCGGAAGCTTCCACCTCCGCAAAAGCTCGACTTTGGCTTTTGCATCCTGAAAATTCCAGTCAACCCAGTTAATCTGCAGCTGACAAAATTCCATATCTTTTCCGTAAGCGTCAAGAAAACGCTTTATAACGCTGTAACTTCCATGAGCTGAAAATCCGAGATGTTTGATTCTGCCGTTTTTCTTCTGAGAAACAAGGTAATCATGTATACCGTGCTCGGGATTAAGATATTCATTAATATTTAATTCGCACACGTTGTGAACGAGATAAAAGTCAAAATAATCTACCCGGCATTTTTCAAGCTGTTTCTCAAAAATTTCCCGGACTTTGTCCATGTTGGACAAATCGTACCCGGGGAATTTTGTTGCAAGCATGTAGCTGTTCCGGGAATATTTTTCAAGAGTTTTTCCTATAACAATTTCAGATTGGCCGTTATGATATCCCCATGCGGTATCAAAGTAGTTGACGCCGTTTTTTAGGGCATATTCTACCATATTTTCGGTCTGAACTTCATCAATGGCTGAGTAATCTCCGTTTTCAATAGGAAGACGCATTGTACCCATACCGAGAGCTGATAGCTTTAATCCTTGAAAATCCTTGTAAATCATTTTGTTATTCCTTTCTTTTATAAAATATGAGTTTTCGGCTGGCAAATTGATAATTTATTCAAGCCGTGTGAAATGATATTAATCTTGCTTATATTTTACAATAAAATTTTTAATATTACAACAGCGAACAATAAAAAATATTAAACTTTGTTTCGGCTTTTGTGTCTATTTCATTAGCAAACACATGGACAGCTATTTATTTAATTAAAAACGAGAATTTCATATTTACCTATTGACAAAGTAGGTAAATGGTGATATACTATTAACATACTGATTAAATAGGTTATTCAGAATTGATGAAAGGAAAGTCTTTGCAGGGCCAAAGGCATGGTATTATTTATGACGGTTTATGCAGATAACGCCGCTACAACAAAAACAAGTGAAACGGCTTTAAAAGCTATGCTTCCATATATGAGAGAAATTTACGGAAATCCGTCAAGCCTCCATACGTTGGGACAAACGGCTGCCGAAGCTCTGTTCTCCGCAAGGAAGATATTTGCAGATTTTCTCGGCTGCCGGCCAAGAGAAATTATCTTTACATCAGGAGGAAGCGAAGCGGATAATCAAGCGATTTTGTCTGCTGCCGCAATCGGTGAAAAAAAGGGAAAGAAGCATATAATTTCAACCTCGTTTGAACATCATGCGGTTTTGCATACGCTTGAAAAGTTGAAAGAACGCGGCTTTGAGATAACACTGCTTGATGTTCACTGTGACGGGCTTGTACGTACGGAAGAACTGGAAGCTGCAATACGTGAAGACACATGCTTAGTTACTGTTATGTACGCAAACAATGAGATTGGAACAATTCAGCCGATTTCTGAAATCGGAACGATTTGCCGAAATCGAGGTATAATATTTCATACGGACGCAGTTCAGGCTGCAGGACATGTTAATATAGACATTGCCGCGCAAAATATTGACATGCTTTCACTGTCGGCACATAAATTTCACGGACCTAAAGGTGTTGGTGTACTTTACGCAAAATCAGGAATTCCGCTTGTGAATATAATTGAGGGCGGAGCTCAGGAACGCGGCAGACGGGGAGGGACGGAGAATGTTCCTGCAATTGTAGGTGCTGCCGCAGCATTTCAAGAAGCAATTGAGAATCTTGACAAAAATGCTGAGTATATATCCGCTCTTCGAGACCGGCTTATAAAAGGTTTGTCAAAAATACCTCATTCGAGTCTTAACGGAGCTTTGTCGCCGCGCCTGCCGGGAAATGTCAGCTTTTGTTTTGAAGGAATAGAGGGTGAAGCTATACTTCTTATGCTTGACGGAAAAGGCATTTGTGCATCATCAGGATCGGCATGCACATCCGGCTCGCTCGATCCGAGTCACGTTTTGCTTGCTATAGGACGAAGGCATGAAATAGCTCACGGTTCTTTGCGGTTGACATTATCTCACGAAAATACGACTGATGAAATTGATTATATAATAGAATCAGTCATCGAAACGGTGGACAGACTGAGGGAAATGTCGCCGCTTTGGCATGATAAATGCGCCGGAAGGAAGCCCTTTGAACTTTAATTATTTGAGCGAAGAACGAATAATATCTTGATGCTACTTGATGTTACCTGATGCTATCCGATGCTATCCGATGTTATCTGGTGCTATCTTGATGTTATTTTGATGTTATTTTGATGTTATCCTGATGCTGTCGGCATGTCGCGGAAACTGGCCTGACTTTCTTAATTTGAATCACTGGATTTAGATAAAATCTCCGGTATATTGAATTTTGTGGTCACGGCGCCGGAGCTTGATTGTCACGGCAGTATGGCAAGACATCTTTTTTAGAGATAAACAGGAGGAAAAAATTATGGCACTTTATACAGAAACTGTAATGGATCATTTTACAAATCCGAGAAATATGGGTGAAATTAAAGATTTTGACGGAGTCGGAGAAGTCGGAAATGCAAAATGCGGTGATATAATGAAAATATATCTTAAAATTAAGGATAATATTATTGAAGACGTGAAGTTTGAAACCTTTGGCTGCGGTTCCGCGATTGCCTCAAGCTCCATGGCTACAGAAATGATAAAGGGCAGGACGGTTGACGAGGCTCTTAAGGTTACTAATAAAGACGTAGTAAATGCGCTCGGCGGTTTGCCGGCACATAAGCTTCACTGTTCTGTGCTTGCCGAAGAGGCTATAAAATCTGCTGTACGCGACTATTATGACAGAAACGGAATTGCGTATGAAAAGAAAGATTTTCCCGATTGTGAAGGCTGTCAGGCATGCAGAATGGTTTGATTTTTAAAGAAGGAAATTGATATATCATGATTGTTTCTACAAGGGGTAGATATGCGCTTCGGGTGATGCTTTACCTTGCACGGAGCTGCGGAGATAATTATATACCGCTGAAAGATATTGCCGCGGCTGAGGATATTTCACTTAAATATCTTGAGGGAATTATGTCGTCCTTGTCAAAAGCGAAGCTTGTTGACGGAGCTCATGGAAAGGGCGGAGGTTACAAACTTGCGAAATCTCCCGATAAATATACTGTCGGAGATATTTTGAGGCTGACCGAGAGAAGTCTTACTCCGGTTGACTGTCCTGAGTTTGAAAATGAGCCGTGCAAACATGCGGAAGTATGCTTAACGCTCCCCATGTGGCTTAAACTTGACAGAATGATCAATGAGTTTTTTGACGGTATTACACTTTCCGATTTAATAGAAAAAAGAGAAATACAGTAAAAAGCTATACGGAACTGAGATGAATAAAAAAAGAAAAATATAAATCCGGAGTTTCGGTTGTGCCGGCTCCGGATTTTATTATTTACATAAGCGTTATGAAAAATATTATGCGCCATGACAAATCAAGTTACGCATGTTATATGCACGCCTTGCATACGAGCTGCATATTTTGACAAACTACAATATATAAACTTATGAAATACGATTGTCAAACATATCAGCCCTCATAAACGAGATTATCGCTTATCATTTTGTCCACGTTTTCGGAATTCCACCATGCACCCGCGATGGCAACATCCGCTGTAACGGTTTTGCTTTCGATGGCAAATACGCATTGTTCTACTGCTTGATAACCTATCTGATATGAATCCTGAGCGACGGCGCCGATAAGTTTTGCTCCAGGTGATGCCTTCATCCATTCAATTTGCTTAGAGCCTGCGTCAAAGCCGCAGAACATGATATTGTCATATTTTCCTCCTGCCGCCGTGACAGCGTCGTATACCTGTTTGACAACGCCTTCATTTGACATGAAAATTGCATTAGCGCCTTTTTCAAAAAGCGCTTCAAGCGCCGCCTTATATGCATTGTCCGCATCTCCCGGTTTTACTTCCTTTTCAATTTTGTATTTGCCGTTTGTAGTACTGTCTGCGTCTGCAAGTTCCGTAAATTTGTCAATAAATCCCTGCGCGCGGTCGATTCCTGTTTGCGTTTCGTCGTGCTGGATAACACCTACTACATAATTATCGGATGCCGCAATATCGTCTTTTATTACAGCAAAGAAATTTTCTGCTGCGAGTCCGGCCGCGAGAGTATTGCTTGTAGCGACGGATGATACAATAGGATTTTTATTCTGCGCGTTGAGAGCTTCTATATCATTTGTCCAAATTCCTGAGTCAAACTGAACTACAGGGATTTTTTTGTCGTATGCCTGCGCAAGCATATCCGTAAATCCTTCACCTATTGTCCCCAAAACCATTCCAGCAACGTTATTTGAAAGTGCGGTTTGAACCATTTCCTGCTGTGACGGCAGATCTTTTGCGCTTTCGCTGGCAGGCCCGCGGAAAGTGATCGTATATCCGTATTTCTTTGCAGCATCTTCAGCGCCTGCTTTAACTGACTGCCAAAACGCATGCGATTCGCCTTTTGCGATTACCGCAATAGTCTTGTTTTCGTCCGTGTTTCCTCCGGTCCCGCCATTGCCTGAGCATCCGGCAAGCGGAAGTACAGTACCTGCTGCAATAGCAGTCGCAAGAAGTGTAAACAGTGTCTTTCTTATTTTTTTCATTTGGATTTCCTCCTTTTAATGCCCTTTATCGGGCAAATATACTATTGTTAACAGAAAAGTCCTATGCCTTTCTAAAGTCCGAAAGGGAGTATTTCCGTACTTTTTCCTTTTTTCTTTTATTTTTTTTCTTTTAATTTTTTGTCTGCTCTTACTCGGTTTTGTTTTTTTGTTTTAATGACATCCATTAGTACGGCAACAACTACTATAATGCCTGTAAGAACATAGGTAACGTAAGTTGAATTGAGATTGAGACTGAATTTTGCAAGAATCATATTCAGACCGTTTCTTATGACGACAAGAAGTGATGCTCCGATTACCGAGCCTGTAACAGAAGCGACTCCGCCGGCTGCGCTTGTTCCGCCGATGTAAACTCCTGCAATTGCATCAAGTTCCATTCCGTTTCCTGTTGCCGCTGCGACTGTCGGAAATGACGATGCCCAGAAAATTGCCGCGATTCCGGCGCCGAGCCCGGCAAAGGTGTAAGCAATAATTTTATATTTATCTGTGTTAATTCCGGAAAGCCGTGTGGCTTCTTCGTTTGAGCCTATTGAAAGAATATAGCGTCCGATTTTATTTTTGTACATAATGTACATGCAGATTAGCGTAAAACCGATAATCCAAAAAATTCCGGTAGGTATTCCGTTAGCATTTGAGAAAGTTTTGTTAAACCATGTTCCGCTTGGGAAAAATATATTTGGATCTGATACGATCAAGGCGGAAAGACCGCGTGATATCATCATTGTTCCGAGAGTTGCAATAAAAGCCGGCATTTTTAATTTTGCAATAAGCATTCCGTTGATGAACCCGAAAAGAGTACCGATGGCAATCATGATAGGAATTGTAAGCCATAAATTCTGACCGAGCAATCCGGAGGTATACATTTTTCCCGCTACAACGGCGGAAGCAATGCAGACGGTGCCGATTGAAAGATCTATTCCGCCGGTTGCGATTACAAAGGTAACGCCAAGGCTCATAACAGCATAAGGAGCAAGAGACTGAGCCATACTTACAATGTTATATTTATCGACGAAATGAGGATTCAGGGCAGAAAATACAGCTACAAGAAATACAAGGGCAATCAGAATTATTATGTTCTGGCCGATTTTTTTCGGAGCTCTTTGAGTATCGGTTGCCGCAAAGATATTTTTTTTATCCATTGTAAACAGTCCTTTCTATTACGAAAATGTGCGGTCAGTTCCGCATGGTTGCATATTTCATTATTTCTTCCTGAGTAGCGTCTGCAATGTCGAGTTCAGCGGTTATACGTCCTTCGCACATGACAATTACGCGGTCTGAAAGCCGCTGTATTTCAGCCAGCTCCGAGGAAATCATAATGATAGACTTTCCTTCGGCAGCGAGCTTTTCCATGAGTTCGTACATTTCGCTTTTTGCGCCTACATCTATACCTCTTGTGGGCTCATCAAAAATAAATATGTCGGAATTTTTTATCAGCCATCTTGCAACGATTACCTTTTGCTGATTACCTCCTGACAAATTTTTAAGCTCCTGAAACATAGAAGGAGTTTTTGTCCGCAGAAGGGCATTTGTTTCTGCCGCACTCTTCGCTATTTGCTTATCATCTATCCAGCCGGCTCTTGTAAATCTGTCAATTGACGCCAGCGCTGAATTTTCGGCTACTGATTTTATGAGCAAAAGACCGTAGCGTTTTCTGTCTTCCGAAAGATAGCATATGCCGTTTTTTACCGCATGCTCAGGCCGTTTTATACGAACCTTTCTGCCTCGGACGAATATTTCTCCTGAATCTTTCAAATCAGCTCCATATATTGCGCGCGCCGTTTCTGTCCGTCCTGCACCCATTAATCCGGCGAATCCGAGAATTTCGCCCTTTCGCAGAGTAAAGGTGACGTCCTTTACTTCATTTCCCGCATTCAAATGCTTGACTTCAAGGACAGTTTCGGCATTTTGAGGTACGGTGCTTTTTTCCTTTTTATCTCCGTATATGACTCGTCCGACCATCATCCTTACGATTTCATCCTTAGTTGTATCCTTTGTGTTTACTGTCCCGATGTATTCTCCGTCGCGCATTACAGTTACGCGGTCCGAAATGCGGTTGATTTCGTCCATTCGGTGAGATATATAAATCATACCGATTCCTTTATCGCGCAGGTCGTTCATAATTTTAAAAAGCTCTTCAACTTCCGGCTGCGTAAGCGCCGCAGTCGGCTCGTCCAGTACGAGCAGCCGGCAGTCGTGTGAAATGGCTTTGGCGATTTCGACCATTTGCTGTTTGCCGACTGTTAGAGTACCGAGCGGAATTTCCGGGTTAATGTTGACTCCTATATTACGGAAAAGCTTTACGGCGTCACAAATCATTTTTCGGTCGTCAATCATAAATCCTTTCATCGGCTCTCGGCCGATATATATGTTCTGGGCGACTGTCAGGTGATTCATCATATTGAGTTCCTGATGTATGACGCTGATACCGGCTTTCTGAGATTCGGCTATATTCGCAAATTCAACAGGCTTTCCAAAGAGTTCAATTGTTCCTCCGTCCCTTTTGTGGATTCCGCTCAGAACCTTTATAAGTGTAGACTTGCCGGCTCCGTTTTCTCCCATAAGAGCATGAACCTCTCCGGCGCGCAGCTCAAAGCTTGCTGATTTTAAGGCATGAACGCCGGAAAAACGTTTTTCTATACCGGTCATCCGCAGAATAATTTCGTTCATATCGAAAGCCTCCTTTTTCATGAGATTGCAAATCACTGATTTGTACTCTATGAGATAATTGTAATATAATAATATCTTATTTTCGATTGTTTTACAATGACGATAATTGTCATATTTTCAAAGCAACAAAGTACCATATATCGCATTTAATCTTGACAAATTTGTCGAAATTATATATAAT